>Ga0116227_10003379_pt1 | contig 35536 bp, 19 predicted proteins | sample S1TSphgellanicum_FD_89693 | JGI IMG/M metagenome (GOLD analysis project Ga0116227, IMG submission 89693) | Host-associated microbial communities from peat moss isolated from Minnesota, USA - S1T2_Fb - Sphagnum magellanicum MG | ecosystem: Host-associated > Plants > Peat moss > Unclassified...
ATTGAAAGCATGTGAAGAATTGCATAGATATCACTTCTAATTTTTTTTAGTTTTGCATTCTAACATGGAAATATTCTTACATTAAAATGTATATTTCATTTAGTTCACAACTATTACATCAAAGGATTTTTACATGTTTATAAAATATTGTCAAGTCTTTATAGAATGTTGAAATGTCCATATTTTCAAAGTTTCAAATGATAGACCTTTCATTTGCTTCATTGCATTGCATACAACAACAACTGAGCATAAAGCTTTAAGCACGTTCAAAGAGATCCATTTGTGTGTGCAAAAAAGAAAGACAACTATTAAGCCTTTGAAAGAATGTGTTTAAACAAAAACAAGTCCAAACATCTAATTTGTTCCAATAAAGGATATCAAACAAGAAAATAACAAAATTATGGATGGGTCCAAATCATCAAAGAGAAGGAAAGAAATTATTTTAATTGTTTGCACCATTTCTTCAATTGTCCATCTTTGCAACCATGAAGAAGCATAACTATTTCATTAGTGCATTTCATTATTTGAAAACTTTCACATGAAGCTAGGAAATATTAGTGGTCCATATGAAAATTTGAATAGAGAATCACTTTATGAGTGGTCCATCCCAAGAGGCAAAATAAAACCACATTTAAAGGGTGATATAGGAAGGATGACTTCCATCATTGTAGAAGTAAAATTTTCAATTTTAGGAACAACACCATGCTCCAAAAAAATAGATGAACTCATCAACATGTTGAAAAACATGAGTTACTAGACAAGGTCTTTCTACACCTATTGTACAAATTCAAACCCGCATATGTGGGGAAGGCTATGGATGAACTTACATGAAAGATGTTAATACATATTAACCTAGCCTTAAAACTTAGCTTCATTACAATCCATTTGGATTTAGAATTTGGTTGAAATTGGACCATCAATATCTAAACTAAGAGCCTACCAAGATGGACATAACTTAGAAATATTGAATACATGTCTTGAAAACTTCCATCAAATGTAAACAAAATTGAGTCAAAATTAGTTTGAAATTAGACCAAAATCAATTAAAAAATCATATCAATTATATATACATATCATATTTCAAATATTATTATTATTATATATCTTGACCAAGATCGCACTAGGATGGCCATAGCAAAACATATTGAATAGATGATTTGAAAACTTCAATCATCTATTTAATTGCACTTCTTAACTCCCCTCCCCACCCCAAAGGTGTTGGTTCCCATATCCTACTTAAACTATGGATTTCATCCATAGAATCATCATTTAAGGGATATATGAGTGTTAAATATTTGACCTCTCAAAGGATTTTACAAAACGAGGAGCATTATAATGGATAATAATTTCCCAAAAAACCACTTCAAATTTTGGTCTTATTAGGAAATACCACCAACATGGGATCAAGAAGTTACACCATGGCACATAAGTTTGCTTACTTTATCATAATGTACAACAATCATGTACCAATATGGATCAAACCATAATTCATCTAATATATGCTAAAAGAGGTTCAACATGGGTGATAGTTGGAGCTAAATACAATCTAGTTTTAAAGATAAAATACAATAGACAAATCGTAAAAAATATTTCATTTTCTATTGATAATCAATGTTACCTTTGCAAATTGTGTTTCGAGGGGTAGCCAATTATGCAATCATCCAATCCTACTAAGTTGATAAACATATAGACATTGACCAACAAATGGGGTTGACCTCCAAAATAATTTTTTATTCCCAATTTACAAAAAGTTGATTGACTATAGTCAACTAAGTATTGGCGAGTGCCTCTCATGTCATCACTAGTGGTCCATGGGATGATGAGGCTAAACACAAGTCACCCATTTCACCATTTGTTTTGGGTGGATGAAAAAATGACAAATGCATGGATGAAAATGTTGTGTATGTGTTGCAACTTTAAAGTGTGATTTTCTTTCCCAACTTTGTTTCAACTTTACCAAAAGTTTAGGTTATGTGAAATAAATAGGTGCATCATTAGTGACATGTAGGTTCCACTTGGGGAAAATATTCTTTGATTTATTTGAACCAATGATGAAAATAAAAGATGAAATATGAGACATCATTCACAAAAAATACAAAACTAAATGATATGAAAAAATGGAACAATGAATTGACATTATACACAAATTAAATCACAATAAAGGCAAAAGATGAAAATTTGATATTTCACAAAAAAATCAATGTTGCTCCAAAAGGTGTAAACAAAACATAATTATAGTGACCACATTACATAGTTGTAGGCTAACTATCAATATTAGAGGTTTTGCATATTGATCAACTTCATTATTTGTTCCATCATCTTCCCCCCCATTAGGTAACACATCAGCCACCACATTTATTGTTGCAACATTGACACCTCCCACAATTGTGGCTGGTTGAACTAACGCCTCAATAGACATAAAAGCTTATAGACCTATGTAATCATTATCTTGAAGTCTAAACATATCAAGTTCCGCAAGGTCAATTTGAATCATTTCTATTACTCATCTTCCTTGGGGTTCTTTCCATAATACTACTTCCCACCTTCTTTCTTTTGGATCATTGGAAAAAAAATCTTGTTCTACATGTAGGGGAAAAACAAATGATTGGTCTGAAGTGGGAATAAAAGAAGAAAAAATTACAAATGTAAAACCATATTCATTTCACTTGATTGTTGCATTACTCCCATTGTAATTTGCTTTGACCTAATTGCATAGTAACACAACGGTGTTGAGCACTCTGTAATTCAATCCAAATATCTCTTCAACCCAACCTATATTCCAACTTGGCAAGAACTAGCCTTTGATCATTCCAACCCAATATGCATTCTTGTTCAAAAGTTGTAGTTACACCACAATCATTCATGGTTAAATGTTCTTTTGCATTCAAAACATGAATGTGATTACCAAGCATACATGGTGCGGTATGACATTGCTTCCAATGTTGGTATATACCTTAAGTAGCCAAAGTATTGAATGCAATTGTAATGTTATAAAACAATTCAAAGAGACCATGAAAATTTCATTTGATGGAACACATCATAGTTGCAGCCTAGTTGCAAAAAAGACCAAAATTCATTCAAACTTGAAAAGTATTTGCATAAACAATTGCTCATAGTTGTAGGCAACATTGAATTGCACTTCATTACACAAGAGGCAATTGCAAATGATAGGATTTCTTTAAGTGGATTCTTATGTAGGGATGGCACATTTGATGCAATGAATTAATGTAGCCCAAAATGGGTGAACGGAAATTCATCTACATCGAATGAACAATTCATGACATAGTGTGAAACATATTGGTTTAAGTTTGGGGTATTGCATTAACGTTTTGCTATTCTTGGAAAGGAGGTGCACGAAAGGCTTGTCTTTTTCTTGAAGATGGAAAAGCTCTTAATGTTGATTTATGGAAACTTTTCAAAGTCAATCATTTGGCTAGTTTTGGTTGTTTTATAGGTGCGATCATTACATGTTGCCAAAGACAAGAAAATGAAAGTGAGTTTAGTATTCACGAAAAAGGAAGGAAGAAACGTTTTTGGAAACATTTGGAGATTGGGCAAAAGTATCGTTAGGTAGCTCAAAAGTGGTGTTTGAGAGTTCATAATCTAAATTAGTGATTTTTTTTGCAATTTTAACAATTATCAAACCATAAATCCTATATTCATCCCCTATGATTTTAATCATAAATATTAATAAGCCAACTTATGAATATCCCAAAACATGTGATTGATTGAAAAATCCATGCAAAAGATTAAATTTTAAAATGTGAAATGGACTTTCAAGGATAAAAATTTACAACAATCATGTCATTTAAAACTTTTTAAAAGTATATACATATATAAGGAAATTTTCAATGCACTTCATTAATAAATTCTTCATTTGATGATTCTTTATTTTTTAATTTTTATTTTGACACTATTTTGACAAATGTTATCATTTCAAAATTTCATTACGAGTCCATAATCTTCTTGAAATTCATCCAAAATTTCTATGATGATTCCCATTAAAGTATATGTCATATGAACACATGAATAATTTAAAGAATGACAAGGTTAATTTTGAATATGGCTTTAAATTTTACAATATGTAATCTAGAAAAAAAATATAGTTTGAACATTTTAGTCCAAACTATCCACCTATTCATGCTTTCACTTGATCATGTATTTGAACAACTTTCGGTAGTTTATTGTTTGTTGTATGTGTAGATTGGAATATGTTGATTTTGGGAGTCTTTGGGTGGTTGATAATGGATAATGGAATGAATGTGTGATGGTGAAAATTCCCATTTTGGATCTAATGTTGGAAAACCTTGTTGGAAGATGCTTATGGTGATTATGGATTCTTGATGATGCTTGTTTTTTTGTGGTGATGCAAAATGTTGTGGTGCATGCAAGGGAGGTGAAATATTTTAGCCTCCTTCACATGCATTATGGAACTTGGTTTACAAGAGGACTTGAATGTTGAAATTGGGGGAGAAAAAAACTCGTAGATTGGAAAACTAAATATATTGAAAACATGGCATGGTTGAAATTTGTTCAAAAGTAGAACTAGTTGTGTTATGAGATGTGGTAATGTTGAACTATCTTAAAGGTTGTTGGATTTGTTTTTGCTACACCTAGTAGAAATTAAAGTAATTTAATGCTTGTAATTTTCATCATGCATATAAGGAGTTGATGCCTAAAATTGAGATCAACATAAGGAAATCAAAGCTCATAGTAAGGTGTTAAGGGTTTTGGGGTTTATGTTGATATTGTAATGGTACATTGAAAGGTAAATTGGTTTTCTAACGTTCTTGGTTAAGTGTGGTGCAAGGAATCAAAAAACTTGGTTTCTGGGTATCCCCAGAAATAGAAACCTACAAATTATGTCAAAAACCCATTAGTTACAAGATTGTTACATCTTTAGTGAAATGGTGTTAATAAGGGTTGAATTTGAAACCAAGTGGCTTTAGTCTTAATGATTTCGTTCAATGGGGAGGTTTAAATAATCTTAATTTTATTAACCTACATGGCTAATGTGATTTTCAGAGATTTGTTGGTATGGGGATCATGATGTTAATTGGATTGTATTATAATGAAGGAATGGGGATATATAGGACTTGAATATGACCTTGAGAACTGAGAGAGTTTTCATCTATCACCAAACCCCAAATTATGTTATGTGATGGATTGACATCGATATGTTGAAAGAAATAGGGTCCATCAATAATTGGGCCAATGTATAATAAATAAAGATTAGGCTGATTTGTTGTGGGCAAATGATAGACTTGTATGAATTGAAGGGGCGTATTTATTAATGTACTACAATTTTCATTGGGTGAATGTTTTTCTTATTCATGTTTTTTTTGTTACATTGGCATGAAACTTTATTGGCAATAAAATTAATATCTAAACTTGTGAGTTCAAGAGCTTTCACTTGAACATGCCATCTAGGTACTAATATGGGGTTTTAACATAATATTTAATATAACGCATTCACAATTTTTGTTACATATTCATTTTTGTACAAACCATGCTAATGGTTAGGTTGCGGCATGACCCACCATTTTCAAGCATGATTCAATATTCAATTTATATTCAATTTACCCTAGTGTGTAGTAAAATAGTTAAGATATTTGGTATTTATTCATTTTTTAATTGTCCCAAGAAGTAAAAAAGGATTATGCATGGAAGGAGAGTGCCAAGTGGTAATTTGAATCGAACATTAAGGTACAAGGACGATGGTGTATGAACACTTAGTGGTTTAGAGGAGGTCAAATCCTAGGGAAGGGCTTTGTTGTTGATGGTGTCCAAAGAGAAGTGGTAGTCCTACTACTGCATTTAACACACTAAAAATCACTATGAGAAATCATGTCTTTTGCAACTTGTCCTATGCAACTAAAAAATGTCCTTTATAACTAATTTGCAACTCAAACTAGTTCTAAAGGACATTTTTTAGTTGCATAGGATAAGTTGCAAAGGACATGATTTCTCATAATGAATCACCAAAAACAAAACAAGTACATGAGAAAGTTTGACCCCCCAAAATAAAAGGGGTAGAAAGGTCAAAATGGAAAATCTATGAACACATGGAAATTGGTAACCAGTCAATTCAATATTGACAAATGGACACCATTTACCCGATCAAAGAGGTGAAAATTAAAAATAGTTTAACAAAGTTCATTATAAAAACATTCACATCAACATGTGTGGCCGAGATTTTACCAAAACTATGGCTACAGGATCAACGGTTATGGGAGATCATGGGTTCAACAAATGTTAATAACTTGCATACACATGAAGTGGTTGGAAGTTTATGCCCGGTGTGAACCCCCATTCTATCTAGATTGTCATCTTCCTCCTATATTCAATCTATGAAAACAAATTACACATTTTCATTTTTTTTCGTAGAAAACAATCATGGTCCTTGTCATGTTTGAGCTACATGAGTCTTTTTGAGTTTTTGTTTGCCTTACTTGCTTTGAAAGGCTATGTGATTTTCTCTCTTCATTTGTTCCTCTTCTTGATCATGTTGTTCCAAATTCGAAGTTCTTTTTGATGGTCCCTATTTGTGCCAAGTTTCAAGAGTTTGTTTCAATTTCTCCCAACTCTATTGTCATAGTTTGTGTCCTTGCAATTCATACCTTTGCAATTTAGCTTCAACTTGTGTCCTTGCATAATTCAAACCTTTGCAATTCAACTTCTTCTCTTTCTCACAAGACTAGTTTTAAAATCTATTGTGACCTAAGAATGTGGCACTATCCATGACTGATTTCCAGAGCTTCAAGAACAAAGTTGCAGTTATAGGACTTATAAGCAAAGGTTGACCTTCCAAGCTTAAGAGTACAAGCTTGTATTCAAGCTTCTTTTCACAACCTCTCCCTGTTTAAACCCTTCCGTTTTGCTTTTGGTCTTTTAAGTTTGTGCTTTCTTTCTTGTCACATGTTCTTCACTTGTGTGTGTGTTTCTTGTTGTAGGTGCAAAAAGTGGAGTTCAAAACAATTAAAATAATGGTATTTGTATTTACTTTTTTTGATGTTTTAACCTTTTGGTTGCAAGCTAGTCTTTCAAGATGGTCGTATTCCTTTTTTGGCTTCTGATGTTGTTACATTTTTCAAGATGATCACATTCCTTTTCTAGCCTTCCTAATGTTGTTGCATCTTTCAAGATGATCCTACTCCTCTTTAGGCCTCCTAATGTTGCTCCTTTTTCAAGATTGATCCTCTTCCTATCTTGGCCCTCCTATTGTTGGTATTTCACAATGATCCTTTTCCTTTTTTGGCCCTCTTGATGTTGTTCATCTTTCAAGATTAATCCTCTTCTTCTTATGGCCCTCCTCATGTTGTTGGTATTTCATGATGATCCTTTTCCTCTTCTAGCCTCCTACTGTTATTATAAGATTAATAATCCCCTTCCCCCCCTCCCCATTTAGATTTAGTTCAACAAGTTGAGCCTCATTATAACATGCCCACGTATTTGCATTCTCCATCTTATACGATGTTTAGCCTCTTTAGTTTTTGGTTGAACCATTGCACATGTGTTTTTAACATTTACAGCTAGGTATGGGTTCATAAGCAAGTTAGCATGAGTCTTTTGTTATAATTGTTCAACTTCTTCCCTTACAACTGTTGCAGACCAAGTTGAATCAAACTATGCCTTAACATGTCTTTAAGCTAATCTTTGTGTTGCTTGTATTGATGCAACCACAACTTCTATTGCTTTCTTGGCTTGCTTTTCCTCCTGTTCCTTTCACCTCTTTTCTTTAATATTATATGTTGTTGCCTTGTTTAATGTTTTTTATTACAAGATAACCAAATATTTAGCTAAAGTGACAACGTGAAATTGTGAGTAATCTATTAATGGCTCTATCTCTCGGCAATTTGCCTTACCAACAAATGTGGCAAGGAAAGAAGGTTCTGAAATTTCATTTTCTCTTGGGTAAGATTTGGTGAGCTTTAGATTTCTTCACATAGGTTAAGACTTGGACTAGTTAGATTAATTGGTAGGTGTGCTATTTTGACATCATCTATCACACTTGAAGGTTATGAGCATTTCAACATAATACCAATATTTGTTTCCATGTGGTTGTATTTAGTGGCTAATGGTCCAACTACTTTTGCAATTTAAAGTAACTTTGCAATTGTAGATTCCTCTTCCTCTATATGATTGTGGCTAGCTTGGTCATTTGATGAGTAATGATCTTCATTTCTTTGATCACCATTCGAATTCCCTACTATGTACAAATGTGTATTGGTTGTGTTCCATTTTCCATTGGTTTAGGGTTGAAAAGCCATATTACTATCCCTTTAAACCTACCTTTGATGTTCTTTTTGGTTAGTGATTGATTCAAGGCTTCATCCACCCCTCCAACAAACGTAATTTTGTCAAGTTCTTTAAATTTTCTTTTAGCCATGGATGCATTTTGTTTTAAAAAATAATGTAGACTTGAAAGGCTTGAAGCAAAAAACATTTAAGGGCTGGAATGCATGGGAGGTATGAAAAAGCAAGGTGACCATATTTAACCCAAATTCTTGCATTTGTTCTATGGGTTTTAATGTTACATGTGAGCCATGCCCATCCATAATCAATAAATGATGGTTAGTTTATGAAATCCCACCTGGAACAAACCTCTTGAAGAATGATAGGAATTATTTGAATAGGAACCTTGTCATCCACGTTTAGCTTTGCATTGCCATACACATTCTTGATTTGCATAGTTTGATGTAATCATTTTTCAACCTTTCTTTGAATATATAGAATCATGGTAGAGTTGATCCTATAATGTATATTACACAATTTATAGTTAATCATTTTTGTGATTTGGGGTTGGCGCTATAAACTGCATGTAATCCTTGTTTGGCTAGGACCCTAACACTAACATGCCTACCAACTTGAATTCCAATTTCACCTAAATTCTAGATATGATGTGATTCATAATTACGTTGAGTGTACAATGTTTGTAAGTTGTTATAAAAAGAGTTATAAGAAGTTGTATTTAGCCCTTGTGCCTTGAAACCTCCAATCCTTTTGCAACCCTAATGCTTATTTTTGGATGTTTCCAACTAAACCAATATTACCAAGTCTTTTTCGAGACTTCATCCTTGAATGGTGTTGGTCTTGTTTGGGTGGGTTCTGTAAGTTTCACTTCAATTATTATAGTGTTATTGAGAGTCTGCATTCTTACATTCCTAGAATCCATGTAATTATTGTCACATCTTCCTCCTTAGTTAAAACATTTGTAGGCCCCATTTTGTTGCTCCTTGTTTTCCCATTCAAATGGATGGAAAAGGAATTGAGTGGTATGTTTCAAAATCTACTTGCCTTTTTCAATGAATGTGTCCCCCTCTCAATTGCTTCCATGGTTGTTTCTAATGTTTGGTCTATCCATTTCCCTCTTTATTTTGTAAGTGGGGCCTTGTTAACTATTTGACATGGCTGCCTTCTTTCTAATGCAAGCTATGGGGGCATATTTTCCTTGTCTAAGGTTGCTTGGTCTATTACAACATTGTGTCGCTTGTGAGGTACATTGAACATTATGATGTCTAGCTCCCCTTGGCCCAAGTTTGCAACAAGTAAGGGTTATGCATTCCAAGCCCATTAAAGTGCTTTTTCTTTCCTAAAAGAAAACCAAGAATAAAGGAAGCTTATCAAGTCAAGGATAGGTCTCAAGTGCATAAGATTCTAATTTTGTAAATGAGGTGATCAAAGCACAAAAATAAGAGAATTCATCCCATTTTAGGTTGACATTAGATGTGTTTGTGCAAACTATTGGGATGAATTGCAAAGTGCGATTTATGGGAGCTAGTTGATATTTGTTTTTTTTTCAATGTTGTTATTTTGTAATTTCTACAGATGGATTGTTGGATCCAATGATAATATATATACTTCTTGAACTTTTGGTTGTAAAGTCTTTTTATGACCTTAATCCCTACATCATCTTTCAAATCTACATTTTGCATGTCACCCTTCCCTTACATAGATCCACTTCCTTTTTCTACTTGTTCTACTTTCACAACTGAAATATGATTTGAGATTTGCAAGTCTATCCCTATTTTCACAAATTTGCTTACTTCTTCTACTTGGTCTACTTTCACAACTAAAATATGATCTAAAATCTATAGGTGTGCCTCAATTCTCCTATATCCACTTCCTTATTCTACTTGCTCTACTTTCATAACTAAAATTTGATTTAATTTCTTTATTGCTGATCCTATTTTCACATATCCATTTCCTTGTTCAAATCATTCTATTCTCACATTTAAAGCTAATTTTTGTAGCTCATCCTTTACTTATTTTATGTTAACACTAGGAATTGGAGGTTATATTCTATTTCTCAGCATAATTGCACTAGGAATGAGGAGCTTTAAGAACTTTTGTAACTCATTTTCTACATTACTTGGTAGGGAAGACATAGTTTGAGAATTGATATGCTTTAGGGGTGAAAGCACATTATGGGCGACTACATAATTATTTTGTCACAACTTGACTATTGGCCACAAAACAAAAATGAAATGAATAAAATGTGAAAAAGATTCAACAAATAATATATGATGTTGATGCTATGTTTTGAGCAAGGTTGCCCAAGCCAAATACCGAATCTTTCCTTTTCCCCATGCCTCTTTTCTAAACACTGGACTAAAAGTCCCCTATAATCACATAGTGCCTTGGCCCTTACCTTCAAGCTTTCTTCAAGATTGGACCAGAACCACCTTATAACCAAACATTGCTATTCTTGAATTGGCCATAAAACTTCATATGACCAAACATTTGCTTGCCCTCTTCTTTGAATGATTTAAAAAAATGGTCCAAAACATTTTATAACCAAACACCCAAAACTCCATTCCCTCCAACCCACCCACTTGACCCTTCAATTGTGTGCACTAGAAAGTGTTAGTGAACACCCATGACCAAACATAACACATGCAATGATAGGACAACAATCTTTTATTATTTGGGTTATCATTCACACCCATCACAAAACATAGAAGCAAAGACTTCCAAACACAAAACCTCAAGACTCAACACTAGTCATAGGTCCCTTGTTGAACGGTGACCATGAAATGGGAGTATGCTAATGGGGGGTTCTGCTACTTGGTAAGGATGTGTAGACACCAACCTCCTTACCCTAATCTGATATTAATCACTCAATGATCTCAACCCCAAGATCATAGTACTTTTTGACTTGAGGCTCTATGAACTACCATAAGCTTGTTCACATACCAATGACGGACTTTGCTAGCATTGCTCCACGCTAAAAACCAGTGTTGTTTGGTTCTTGATTTTGAAATGAACCTTCAGTTCTGGTGGTTTTTTTTGTGTGGGGTTTGATAGAGCTGCAAGGTGGTTTTGATGAAGTTATTTTCCAGAAACTTCTCAAAATATTGAAGCCCAAATTGGCTTAAGATTTGGTTTGGTTTCATCTACATTGCACTCAGCTAAATTGAATAACCTGACTAAATAAGTACCCATCCTCATGGAGCCCGATGTAAGAAAAAAAGGGGGATAAATACAATTGCACAAAAGAAATCTTGATAGCCAATGAAACAAGGCAGCATGTAGTGAAAAGGCTCACTTTTTGGAGAAAGGGAGGTAGTGAATAGTCATCTATTCATAGTTAGTGCACCACCAGCACCAACAAATCTTTCATAAGCAAACAGCAAACTGGTCTTTAACACCCCTAAGTTATCTCTTTCATGTTTTGTACCAACCAACAAACCATACATGTGTCAAACACTGGTTATTATGTAATGGTCGGTCTATGGGTTCCAGATCAACATTTTGGCGATTAGTGCCAGACAAGTTTTCAAGTTATAGTATTGCTCAAAATTTTGGACCAAATGAAAACTACCATTTAGACAAGCATCTGTTAGAAATTGGGTAGACAAAGATTGATAGTATATATTGTAGCTATGGTGATAATTGACAGTGTAGAGAACACTTGCTTATGACATCAAAATTGGGTTTAATTATTGAAAGAAGAAAAAAAGTAGAAACATGACTTTCAAGTCTTTCAGAGTGATACAAGATCAGGCAAAGGGCTTCTAGTAATAGGGGCAGAATTGACCAAAACACGGGAGTCATGAGTTCAGTTTTAAGGAATTTCATGAAACATATTCTATTTTAAACTGTTGCTGTTTTGAACTTGCCATAGGGGGTGGAGCCAATTTATGGAACCACAATTGTAACCCCTGTTAGCCCACTGGTTTATTTTGCACCATGACTAGTTCAACATTTATAATTATTTTATTGTGAAGATTCCATGTGGAAAAAGGATATTTCAGAATATTAATAAAATATTCTTTGTATCCTTCACAAAAAATTCTTGATTTTTTTGGTGAAAATTTCAACATTTCTGAAAATCATATAATTAGTGTCAAAGTTGTCAGTGTCAGTGTTTTTTTCAGACTACATTTAGCCAAATTGTCACTTGTGGAGGTGGCTGACTATGGCTATCATGTGAAAATATTGACCCTAATTTGCACAGGTTCCAACCAGGTAGCCAAAAATATCAAAAGATTCTTAAAAAAGTTTTCATATCTGGTCTATAGCCAAATTTGGTTAAAGTTTTTTTGCTGATGATTGCCAGTTATGCTACATCACAAGCTTCGAGAAAAAAACCCTGGCCCAGTGTAGGACGGCAATCAATAAGCCTGGTACTACTGATTACCATGAAGGAAGTCCACATGATCCTAGTGCAACTCATGAGCAGGGTTTTGGTGTTTTTTTTGGGGGTGAAGTTTCGCCAGATGGCGATAATTTTTTCAAATTGGCGAAATTAGAGTGTTTTTTTAGTTTTTAAGTCACCAAAATTCGTAAAAAATCTAATAATTGTATTGGACTAGATTTATATCCTAAGTTCTGGTAGCCAAAAATATAGAAAGATACAAGATTTTATTTACTTTCGTAATTTCTTATTGCCAAATCTGGCTAATTCATCTTATGGATGATGGCCACTTGAGCAACATTGAACAAAGTTGAAAAAAGAAAACACTGCTCATGAGCTGCTTGCTGGTGTCAAACGAAGGAAGCTACAAGCGAAAGTATCGTTGGGTTTGACATCGGAGATCTGGAAAGATTCGTACTTGCGAAAGAGCTCTACAAGGAATAACTGTCCTAAGAAGGGAACCAAGTCCTTGGCTGCACACTGTTTGGTATTACTGGAAGAAGTATTGGTACTAGTATTTGTACTTTGACGCCCATTAGACCAAATCAAATGGGAAAGCAACTTCCGTCCCTTTTCTCCTAAGAAGCGTTTGGGATTGAAAGTATTTGGATCCTTAAAGATGACGGGATCTCGTGACGCATAATACGCTACTCCTCCCAACATCTCCCCTTTCTTGATCCTGAACGCAGCGTCGTGCGATTCGAGCACAAAATCTTGTTTCGCTCTCGCATACTGAAACCCTACGGGTGGTTCCATTCGGAGAGCTTCGTATACGGTGGATTGTACCAAGGACATGCTCTCCAATGCTTTTCCATTTAATACACCTCCGTTTGTTTCAATCGCTGCTCGTATCTCCCTTTTTAGCTCCTCTTGTAGACCCGCTGAAGGATTTAAAGAAACAAATAGAAAAGAATTTAAAACACTTTAAAAAATGCAAATTGAATTTCGGTTTTTAGCCAATTCTCTTGTAGACTCGCTATAAGAAAAGGATGAATACATGAATGGGTGAACCAAAAATGATAAATGAATTCATCATCATAAACTTGTCCACTTCCTTTGTATATTTTCCAAGGTTCACGATGACTAAAATAATTAAGCAACAATGATACATCAAAATGATGATAAGTTCATTTCCTTTGTATTTTTTTCAAGGTTGATGATTACTTTATGTTGAGGATGACTAAAGTAGTTAAGCAACAATGATACATCAAAATGACCTTGGAGAAAATTCCACAATGTTGGATTACTTAGTTCATGCGAGGAGGAGTTGTTCGGGATATTCGATATCAAAATTGTCCATCTCGGTATGCTTGAGTAGATCACAAGATAAAAGCAAGAATATAGTTCATTAAATTTTTTTTTGGGAACACAGCAACAGACCTGACGAACAAGCTCAAATCAAATTAGGCCCAATGGCAGAGGACACAGAAAACACACTAACAAACCCATTAACAAGTTGTTGGCAGTACCTGCAAGTCAGGCCTAATGGGAGAGGACCAGACAAGAAAGAAGATAGATTTTTTTAGTTACCTGATGTGTTGACGTATTTGAGAATGATTGGGAAGAATCGCAAGAAACCACCGTGGCCGTTTAGTATGATGAAGAAGATCAAGTTATGTGTAGCATCGTCTCTATTCAAGTCGAACTTTCGAGCAACATCAAGAGCCTCCCCGGCGTATTTCTGCAAGAATTTGAACATCTTGTCGTATCCACCTCTAGCGAGCGCAAACGGGAGAGGTGCAGCGTGCAAAACCAGATCGTCAATAGGCGCCGGAAGTCCTACACTGAGGACGGGCACAAGCTGTAGTCCCGTCCATTTCGTCAGATCCGCGCTTGAGGGTCGATCACTCTCTGGAATGTTATCGATATCCACGTTTGTCATAGCCTTGATCATGACCTTGAACATGAGTTCTTGACAAACGGAGTTGAAGCTGGACGATCCTTTGGAAGCTATTTCCTTCTCCCAAACTGGAAACGAGTTTGTCATCTGTTTGTGAAACTCCGGTGTCCATCTAGGCCCACTTTCCTTGAGAAGCTCCAAGCAGTAGCTTTTCAGCTTGGTGTGACGTTCATCAGAAGGGTCGAGGTAGGCACACATCCGCAAACCTCCGGTGAATTCCAAACTCGGTATGAAAGTTCCAGCAAACGTATCCGTCTTATCAACCTGCCGCGCATCCACAGACAAGACAAACCTGGTCAAGATCTAGATTCTAGTTATTGCAATGCAAAAAGTCTTGATTGATCAGGTCGGTATAACTGCCAAGAAATGGATGCATGGGCCAAAGAGATGATGGATCCATCAGTTTTGCAACTTTGCAGCAGCATCAGCATCAGCTCCTCACCTTGTCGTAGTCGAACACATTGGCGTAGCTTTTCTGGTCCAGAAGCATGACGCATCTGGGATCCGTCCAAGGCCAACCAGGCGGCATATTGGTACGAAACACAGTGCTATTGTACTTAGCCATCCGCTTCTCGAAGAAACCGCGAACCCCCTGGAAATAGAAATACTCCCATCTATCCTTGAGAGGACCAATGTAAGGTAACCCATAACCTCCTGGAATCTCCTTCAGCTGCAACCTCTCTGCAGGAGCTGCTGCTGCTGAATCCACGGTACTACTGCCAGACGCCTGGTTGAAAAAGCTTGCGGCCAGCCTAGTAGTGCTCTTCAAATTACTCTCTTGCGGCGAGCTGGACCCATGAGTCTGATCCATGTTTGCAACTGGCCACTTATAAGAACTCGCCACAACCAGCGACATAGTCATGCTCATCCTACTCTGCTTGGTTTCCTGAAAAGAAAAACGAAACTAAGTTTGACAGTATCTTCTTCACCTCTTTCTCACATACCCTTCGAAAACTTCTCTTTCAATTGCTGTCCCTCAATTCTCATAAAGTTCTACCTCACTCCTAAAGTTCCCTAGCGAGCTAGCTGAGCCTGAGCTGCTTGCTCATGGTGTGCTGCACAATTGTAAACTGATCAGCACTAGATGAACTGCTGCAGCTTTGATGATAAGTACTACTCTGAGGATTTGATTTCTTGAAACTTGCAAGCTGTTTGCAGCTTTTCTCGTTGAAAACTATGGATCATATTGCAAACAAAAATTTTTGCCTTCAAAGTCTTGGTGCTGAACTTTTGAACACCAACTACGTATCCTGCAGATGGATTTTGGCTTAGTGTGTGAATCAAGAGCAGATGAGAACGGACAAATGTTCTGCAACGGATTGTGGCTGTATCTCACCAACTGGTCAGACAACCCGCATGTCTAGCTTCAGACGGATCAATCCGTCTTACACCTCGCAATAATGAAGTCTTAAGTGTAGACCACCTTGGGGTTTGAGTATGGAGACCGCCCACCCACAAGAACCCACCTACTACCTGGCTTAGGTCTGGTACATACCAGTGTTGGCCGGTTATTTCTTTTTTTTAAAAAAAACTGTCAAGTAGGTTATCAAATAATCGGTTGATAGTCGCTTGTTATCCTGTCGATTATAAGGTTTCTAAGATTTTATTTTATTTTATTTTTTGTGTTAGTGTTTTAAAGATTGATAACCTACCTAGATGATAATCAGGTCATCTGAGTCAGCAATTAAATTTTTTAAATTTCAAAACCAAGCAGTTATCAATCTAATTAGTTATCAAAAAATCAATAACCAGTTGGTAGGTTATCAATAATCAACTAAATAATCACATTGATAATCCAGTCAAAACTCAATAACTGGCCAACACTGGTGCATATTAGGTGATATTTTTAAAATTAATTTTTTGGTGATGTAGCCACAATGGCAATTATCCACAAGTGGAATGAGCCAAATTTTGATATAGGTTGACGAGAAAAGTAAAGTCTTTTTAAAATCCTAAATTGTAACCTCCCAAATTCAAGTATGTGGGTGACACTTGAGTATGCCTAAGTAAGTAGTAATGGATGTGAAAAATATTAATACAATGCTAAATACCCAATGCAAGTGGAGTTGGTCTTATTAGAACATCTCCACCAACAGTCGAAAATGGCATGTACATAGTTCTTTGGATGAAGTACAATCTTTACATAGTGTGACACTGAGTTTGGATGTATAGGTAAACACAACACTGATATAGGTTTATACCCAGTTTGGACTTGTAAGTGAGTACAACCTTTAAATACTGTGAAATTGAGTTTAAGCATTGAATTCTGTAAATTTGCTAAATATAAACTGATCTCCAAAATGGCCAGTATAACAGTGACAGCTTTTTATTGGCGGGTTACAACGATTGGCCTATGTGGTGATAATTAAATTGTCTCACTTTCTACAGACCAATTTTTCATGTTCATGGGTGTGATGCCCTGCCCGAAAATAATTAATAGTGCCTTGGAAGCAGTAAGACAATTAGAGGCCCAAATAGACAGTTGTAGGTGGAAATGCTCTAAAGTATGCTACCGGATTTCACTAGTTCTAAAATTCTGGTTGCATGATGAAATCATGCTTCTATCAAGAGTACTGCTATAAAGAATTTGGGAAAGTAGGATGTATAGTTCCAACAATTGAAATGTGGCTATTATGCAAACCCTGAATGTGGAAATTGAGAGATTGTTCATACAGATGAATTGTTTTTGCCTTCTGATGGGCTTGAACCTCAACCCAGTTATGGCCTTCATGACTTGGAGTAGAAGGTGGACATATACACTCCACCCCCACTAAAACCCCTCATCTATTGGTTAGTGGTTTGATTCAAGTATCATTTGTTAGAACCTGATGTGCATCAGCACATCAGGTTCTAACAAGCCAGTACAAAGAAATTTGAAACTCCAAATTCATATTTTAATATATCTTTCATTTTGCCCTATATTTACCCATATATTGTCCACTAGGCAAACATAGGGCAAATGGTAAATCGTGATTTTTGTGATGGCCCTCTATTTGGGCACGTTCAATTAATTGATATGAATTGAGCATATTAAATACCCCACCATCTCATGCATTTGAAACTTCCTAGTTTCATAAAGTTATTAGCAATGTTGTGCAGTTATATACCCACTTACCTGGACGGTGAAAAAATCCAAAAATTCGATTTTTGCATACAACCTTGATTCTAAAAAAGTTTGAAATATTCAAAAAACCAGCTTTCTGACTGATGGTTCTTTGTGGGTTCTTTCATGAAAATTGCAATTCTTTAATGTTTCTGCAATAACTAGAACGGATGGTTCTCTGGTTCTAATTTTTTCTCAAAGAACCAGAACCTGTGATTCTTTGATTTTGAAAATGTTTGAAAATGGAAACTGTTGGTTGATTAAAAAATCAAATACCCACACAACACCGGTTATTACCAAGATATGATGGGCTTTGTGGGTTGTAATTTGTTGTGTATTGCTTGTATATTCAAGAGCACTCACCATGTCCAAGACTGGCACCACTGTCCTACCTTCTGAACATTTACAACAGGTGCAAAGGACAACAGGTGTGGATACAAAGCAGAGATGGCAAGGCAAGGGGTCCGTGGTTGTGCAGAAGCTAATTAGTTGGTTGTGTAATCAATTGTGTCCATGCTGCTGAAGTATGAATATGATAACATTGGTCATCAGAACAGATTACAGCAAATTATGAACAATAAAATTTGAAAATTAAGATCAGTCTTTAAAAATGTGGAAGTACAAGGTACGTGGCTTTTGAGGTGTCTCTTTGAAGACCTCTGAGCTTATAAATTGTATCAATAACATTGACCCCTGCATACTGATTGCACAGTTGTTGGGATGAGGTACACATCTTGTAATGAACTAGCATGAGACTCTTGTGGGACTGAAAACTGTCCACATTAATGTATGTCTTTAAGACCTTTGGGTTGAACATAACTGGGCAACCTTGTTATACCAATACCCACCAGTATTAACAATAGTTAACAGCTTGCATGGCCAGGGCCCATCCCAATTCCATGTGATAGAATAAGAAACCACAATCTCATTCTTGTCAACCATATTGTCTGAACCTTTGGGAACAAACACTAATAAATAAGGGGAAAATAAAATTCCCTCACCATCCTCACGGGTGTATTTCTTGAATCTGCTCTAGAAGTTTAGAATAATCTTTTTGTCATCATTCACATCCCTACACACAGGCTCTATATAGATGGAGCATGTAACAAAGCCCACATGATCCTTGTGGTGCTCACCCACCTGCTTTACAAGTCTGGAACAAGATGCTTTTGTCGAAACATTTCATCATTGACCCCAGAGTGCCAACATAAACTGAGTTGAGTGTAAAGTAGCATATCCCTGTACTACACTACCACATGGAGAGGTATAAATTGGCAGTGAAATGGATTCCTTTACCCAGCAACTTTGGAACTGGGATTAGTGGGTTCTTATGAGTTCTTACCAATGTTGGGCAAGTAGATGATATTATATGATAGTGGTTTTAAAACATCTAAAAACTTTAAGACTATAGTGACATGTAGACATTAGACAAATTGACAACTTTACATATTGTAATTTGTTACAGAACCAATATTATAATAGATTTGTAATTCATAGACAATGATAATGAGGTTTCCAATATCAACAAGTATTGAACATAAGTATCAAGATTTTATGTGAAATACCTAGCATAGCTTAAAATGTTCTCCACTTTAACTTCCAATGCCTAGAAGTAAGGTTAAGAAAATGCCTGAAAGGTTAGGAAGAAGGGTATGTCATATGAGGTTCCTCCAAATATATATGAAAAAAATAGGTTGGTTTTTTATAGACGGTTGGTAGAGTCATTAGTCCAGACTCAGTTTCGCCATTCTCCCACTTTCCTCCAATCCCCTTATCTTCTTTCCCCTTAGCATATCATGTTTCATCTGATTTCAACAAAGTGGTGCAAGTTATCATCAACAGCCAGACCATGCCCGCAACAGTGGCTAGCTCTTATCACATATTTGGATGCTCTTGAGAATTTTAGCATTCCCAGCCTTTCAGCCATTTTCGTTTAGCCCTCACCTCTAACTCATAGGAGTTGTGCAACAAAGAAAAGAACAGCTGGTAATGAATATTGATGGTCACCTATCACATCCTTATCATATCAGCTGGTCTGGAACATAAGTACCCTAAACACTTGAACACTCGCACTCACTAAGTCCAAGTATTGAGCAGTGTTGGCCAGTTATTGCTATTTAAATAAACACTGGGTAGGTGATTAAAAGAAAAAGGATAATAACCCTTGGTTACGCATCAGGGTAAGTTTTCAAATAACTGGTTGAGATCCACCAGCTAACCACCAGTTATGCACGAGTTATAGGGTTTTTTCATTTGAATTTTTTTTTCTTTTTAAATTTTTATTAGTGTTTAAAGATTGATAGTCTACCTAGATGATAATTGAGACATCCGGGTAGGCTATAGATTTGAAATTTTGATATCAAGTGATTATCAATTCAATTGATTATCAAGAAATCAATAACTGTTTGATAAGTTATTAAATAACTGGCTTGATATCAAAACTCAATAATTGGCCAACATTGGTATTGACCTCAATATTTCATAATCAAATACCAAGCTGGTCTGATCCTCGATACCCATGCCTATTTTTTTGCTAATCTATCTATGAAGGTAGTTTGTTTTGTTTTGTAGTTATGAGATCCACTGACTGGGATTTTTCAAATCGTGTTCTTGGTGCCTTTGGAAAGCTCTTGACGAGGAGGGGTGCATGGGCTTAGTTCCATGTCATTTGAACTTGCAATGCAAAAGTTCTTGAATATTGAATGATTTTTTCACTGAAAATTAAATTAAATCATAGCTGAAATTTTCAGAGGAATTGGAATGTGCCTCTGGTGTTGTTGAAAAGATCTTCATGAGTAGGATTTAATGGAATTTATTTGGTAAGATTTGGATTCTGAATGTGGGAGATATTGATTTTGAAATGACTTTTGGTGCTGAAAATTCAAATAAATTCCAAAAAACCAGGTTTTGGAAGGAAAAATCAGTTGAGAATGTGGTAACACTTGAAGGCTTACCATTTAATTCAAGCATGATTTCCTTTCATATTTGGCTGTTCAAAAAATTGATACAAACATTGCAAAACAATGTTCACATGTTGAGTTTCCCTATTTTGTAATGGGTTCACACTTGGGCCAACGGCATAGGTCACACTAGTGGTTGTCATTTTAAATCTATTTAAAAGCTAATAGCTATATGGGGAATGGAACCCCTACCAAAAAAAGCCCCACCCATCGCAGCATAAAGCTTAACCTACAAAAACAAATATTAGTCAATAATTATATTGAATGCAAAAAGAAGCCCAAACAAGGAGGTTGGATGTAGATTGGCCTTAAGTTCCAACTTTTTGCACCATATTAAATTCTATTGTCCTTCCAATTTTGAATTGTTGCATCAAAAGGAAAGGTCTTCAAAGTGAAGAACTTTTAATTAAACATGAATCACAAGCTCCAAATGCATGGTTAATCTATTCCATAGTTTAGTTTTCATGAAAGTCAGTGTAGAAAAACAATAGTCATCCTTAATAGAACTAATAATTTGCATGCAAAATAGCAAGTTTAGCCAACTTGATGTACTCTGAGATTTTGATTTCAAGAATTTAAGAATATTAAAGGTTCTTCACAACTTGGTTACTAGTTTGACATTAAAAGGTTTTTGCATTGCTAACTCAACATTCTTTATCATGGTGAGAACAAATAAAGACTTTTGAAATTCAAAAGTAATAATAGAAAACAAGCCTAGAAGCCATACCTCCTGAGGTCCTACCTTCTTAGGTTAACAAAAGGTTGTTTTGATGATTACCAAATGAGCATTGAACCTTTTTTCAAGTTCTAGTTGTAGCCAATATTGTGGGTAAACAACTTCCAATGCATCCATAAAATCGTGGATAAGGAACCTATCTTGTAATTTTATAATAAGTTAAGTGGTAGCTTTTTGACATTGCCACTTCACAGATGCAACATCTCCATATATGTCCCTTGTAACAAAAATTGGCGCACAAATATGATATGTAAATGTGGCCCAAATGTGTTGGCCAACAAATTCGAAACCCAAATGATCAATGCACATGTTCAAATTTGTAATCCAATGCAAATTGATGTTGTCATGGGTAGAGTTGATCAAAGCTTTGAAATTAATGAACACATCACCCTCAACAGATAATTGGCTATTATAGAACATGTAATACACATCCTTTTCATAGATTTTTCGCTGTTGCTTTGAAATCACAAATGCATCCTTTAGTTGTGCAAATTTAATCAAAGAATGTATGGCCTCTAACAATGGCATCACTACATTCAATCTCAACAAAGTTTCCACATTAGTGAACAAAGATAGATTAGATTGAACAAGGGGTATTGTGGCAGCATCTAATGCCATTTTCATGAGGAAATGTGATATTCGAACAACACCCATTTGATAGGATTGATCATAGAGATCCATCTAGTTTTGATGTTTTGAAAAATTTTCTTGCTTTTAATTTCCATTATCTCTGCCTACTTAAAGCTTTAAATGGCTTTTGGGGTTATGACTAAAATAACCATACAAACATTGCATCAAATTTTCAATGTGAAAAACCAAAGGTAGGTTGGAAAGGGTTTGTACCCCAAGGTTTGTCTAATGAACCATATAATGCACATTGAAAACAAATGGAACATACTACCATTGGATTTGGACTGACACCCCAGATCTCAAGCCTTGGAAGGTATTAACCCCATCAATACCAAAACAAACTAACTTTAAAGCAATGTCCTTTTGTTTTAGGTCCCCTTGTGTCATCAAAGAGTTCATGATTAGTAAAATTTGGCTATCAACCTCAAATCCAAAAAACACTTGTTGCACATTCAACAACAATGGTATTCGACACCAGTCCCACACAATGTATCCATGAACATTTTCCCAACTTGCATTATCCATGGCTATAACCTCATCACATGTAAAAGAAATAAACTTGGAATTTTGGACAATAAGCTTAATAACCTTGTCCCCTCGGTCTTACCTTTTGGTGGATAGTAATGATCAGGGGTTGCAATTTCACCCCTTAACATTTTTGTTTATCTTCGACTATTTGACCATTAATCAACTATTAAAGGATAATGGTTGTAGAAAGCTGAACATAAGAAATCTCATTTTTCACATGCATACATTTTGGATCCATGATCCACTTACCATCTTCAAGAACCCTTTCTTTTACTTGTATGTTTTTCAATAGAATCCCATTTCATAACGAAATTCTTTTCCTTCCTTTCAATTTTGGTACAAACACAACATTTCACTATAGAAACCACCCCAACTTCATTAAAAATGGGCTTTGTCAATGTGGCATTTTTATAGCCCAAATATTTTGAAACTTGCGATTTACATTAATCACAACCTTCTTATGTGTTTTAAAAGTAGGAAAAATTCATTATCAACATTAATAATAATAATTTTTAACATGTCATCTGGATCTATGTTAAAAATTTGAGGTGAAGAAGAGTACAATTTAATATCACGAGGAGTTTTTTTTGCTCACCTGTCGCAACCCCACTTTGAGGGAAGTGTGAGGTCGCCACTCACATTCCCAAAAATGGGACTTGGGAGTCCTTCGAGACTCCCAAAAACTCAGAATGCGATTGTAGGGGTCAAAACACCTCGCATTGAGATGTTCTTTATACCGTTGGAAAAGGCTCGGAGTGTAGATGTCCAAAATGGCCTCGCATGAGTCATTTGGACATCTACAACACAAGTTATAGGTGAAAGAAAGGTCAGGAGTCAAACTGGCAATTTGACTCCCGACCACTAAAAGTCGAGAATTGACTCGATCTTGGTGTGTGCAAGTGGAGTGCGACACACCATTGGAAATCTCTCAAGGAAAGCTATAAGTTTGTTCTAGACCTCGTCCTAATCGGAGGTTGGAGCGAGAAATTATGAACGCCCAAAGTCCCAGGAGTCCAAATCGGGACAGTTTCGGGACTCCACTTTGGGAGTCTTGGGAAAAAGTGCCATTCGGATGCAAGTGCGGTGGAAAGACGTAGATAATACTATATGGGGGAAGGTGGTGGCTTCCCTCGAGTCCGGGCCGTGGTGAGTCAAGTGAGTCCAAGGTTGCCCGTGGCTAGTCCCAACACCAAAAGTGTGCAAAATCTAAGCAACTTGTTGGTTGGTTTTGGATGCAGGACTGAATAACTGTAGCTTGTCCCTCTTCTTAGTCTAATCCCAGAACTTTCAGCACGCCCCTCTCACCCCCCTTTAGTGTTGGAAGCTAGGAACGGCACCAAGTTCCAACTATTTCCGCTCTTTAACATAATTGGACCCTTTTTGGGTTTAACAAGGAACTTGGGGGCGTGTCATCACCTGTGCTACTAGATTTAGGTACATCACAAGAATTAGGAATTGGGGGGGACAAGATTTTCTATGAAAACTTAAACATCAAAGAAACATTTAAACTTGAAGTTGTTTGGCAACATTCAAGGAGCCATGGCAAAAACCAACAAGTGCAAATAATGCACACAAGCAAGTGTAAGCAATCCACACCATCAAATGCAAAGTCCAAACAACGCCAACAAGGTGCAAATTCAATGAACTAAACCCTAATTTGAAAATATTTTTTGGTTTGGGACCAAAACACTTACCTCAAGGTTCAAACACTTAAGCAAATCGTTAATTCACTAGTAGTTTACATAACTTGCAAGTGCAAAATGCACATTAGAAAATGCAAACAACAAGGTGTGCATTACAAACTTAGTGAACTAAACCATAATTCAAAAAGATCTTATGGTTTAGGACTAAAAAACCAACTTTAGACACTTGAATAGATCAACGATTCACTAGCCCCACACGAATCACAATTATGGTATTGATCACAACTCCAAGTTCCAAGTCGATGAAGTAATTATGGTATTGATCACAACTCCAAGTTTTAAGTCGATGAACCAATTATGGTATTGATCACAACTCCAAGTTCCAAGTCGATGAAGTAATTATGGTATTGATCAGAACTCCAAGTTCCAAGTTGATGAAGCAAATATGGTATTGATCACAAACTCATGTTGATGAGTCATGACTCATGATCTACACGATCTACATAGTGTGCATTGTGCATTGCAACAAAAAAAATGAACAAATAGTGCACACATTGAGATTCATGAATCATTCATAATGCAAAAATCTTAATAAAGACATAGCAGCATAAACACAAGAAGTTGAAACATTTGGAGTCTGGACGATTCAAACAAAAGCAAGAAAACAAAAACCTAGGCAGTGGAAATGAAATGAAGAACATAATAAGCTTTAAAGAGGTTCCGTTCAGGTTCTTCTTTACTCATGACTCATGAGTGAGTTGTTACAATGTTGACTCTTGAATTCCAACATCCAAACTCCAACTTTCTGATTTCCAAGTTCAATGTTTTTCAAAGCTCAACAACTCTAACCTGCCACTGATTGTAGCACTCATCATTGCTAACAACAAACTGCAAAGAGGAAAGAAGAGAAGATTTTATGAAGATTATGAAGGAATGGAAATGACAAGCAATCAATTTGCCTCCTTGTTGCACCCAAGGCCAAGAATCGAAACTCTCAAATGTGCATTGTGCACACTGTAATGTAGTCGGTTAGAACTTAGAACTTAGCAGTTGCAATTAAGGGTTGTCCAAGCAAAGCGAAATGGGATGTCAACCAAGCGTTAGGGTTGTGAAGTCAATGGACTACAAGCTTGTAACCTGATGACCCACATTAATCCTAGGTCAGGTTTTGGCTACCAGTCAGTTTCTCAAGGGTGGCAAGGGGGCAACACATGTCTGTGCATTGTCTTCATCATCAAGACGCTGAAAAAACCCAAGGGGTCCTTTGGCAAAATGGGGCAGGAAACCAAAAAAACCCTTTTGTGGGATTCATCAATCCTGATTTTGGGTCAAAAAAAAGTGAAATTTCACTCAAAATAAGAACACTGGTTATATACCAACTAACAAACCATATACTTCCCCAACCCTAGTTTATCATGTAATGCCTTATTTCATGTGGATCAACATTTGAAAGAGTCACAGACCAGCCTTCATGTTATAACACTTAGGCTGAATAATTCATGGTCCCAGTAAGGTGGGGTCTAAGAGTGTGGATTGAAGGTGAGAAATGCTTTGCTGCATGGGGAATGTCTTGTCCCTTTGTGACAGAAAAGAATTGTGCACATTTGTGACCCGACAGATGGGAATAAATTGGATAATTGCTATTCTGTACTGGGTGTCTGATTGTGTGGATTTTTTTGTGGGTGGGCTTACCTTCTTGTGAATTTTATACGTCTGGACTCTACATACATCACATGCTTCAATTCTTTAAGTATGGGAGAATATTTCTGTGATTTTTGTGTGCTGATGTGTCGCTTTTATTTGTATTTTTAATGTCTGTGTATATCTCCTTCAATTTAGTGCTGAATTTGTGATGTAGGGGGCACCCAGTGGCATTTGTGGGTCAGGGGGAACAATATGTCCGGATCATTGCTTTTTTTCCATTTTTTGATGTGGCACGCGTGATGATCATAGCACAAGTGATTTAGCATGAGTGGCAATGATCCCACAGAAGGTTTAGCCTAAATGGTGAAAATATTTAAGAAAACTGTCAAAACAGGGAAAAACTAGCAGAAAAACTGCCTTATGCAATAAAAATCTGGCAAAATTTCCTTTGTCACTGGATGCAACCTGACACCTTAAGCCTCACTCAATAACAGTGTCTGGCGACTTGGAGCTATAAACTCCTGTTGTGGTGGTTACGCCTCCCCATCTGAGGCTGAAAATTTGCACAGTTCGCCAGAAAAAAACAAACACCCGATGTTATACATTTTCTGCAGAACTTTTCCTAGAGGCTTATGACTGACTTTCTAGCACCTGCTAGAATGGGAACCCTGCTTTACCCCTTTCTGAGGAACTTGGGTCTCCTAATTTAGGCAGGCAGGTTGTACCTCCGACCCAGAATTGGTGGTAGGAAAGTGGTAGTTTGAACCACGGGTTCACTTTTACATGATTGTACAACACTTTATTAGTAGTACCCAATTCCCCATCTCAGGGTAAGCTATAACCTAACCTACATTGTGCAATTGGAACTGGATGAGACTCTTGGGTCAGCAATGCTTAGGAAAACTTCTTTTTGCAAAAACTAGAACTGCCAGAAAAAAACTTTCTGTTCTGCTTTCATTTAAATAACCGGGAACTACCCTACCCAACTGAAGCTTCAAAGAGATTTTTCAGTGTCCCTCAAAAATAGAAAGCCACTCATATCCTTCCAATTTTCACAAACTTCCTCTTACCATGAGGGTGGTAAATATACCCTGTCAAAATTCCGTTGCTGAAGTAAAACCCACTACTTGTACATAACCGGACTATTTTACCCTGAACTAAGGTAGGGTAAAAGGGCGTGATTGATGATTGCTCAGGCTAGAAAATGTCAACATGAACAACATACCCGGTTAGTCTATTGAGTTTTACCCTCAAGGTAGATTTTAAAAATCCAGGCTACCCTCCTCCCAACAGTGGTAAGTATGAAGTCTGAAACCAATATGATTAACACTGCCATATGATCTAACTTAGAGAGATATGCCAGACGAAAGTTACAGGGATGGCAGGGTACGAAGGTATGGCAGGGAGTTTACCAGGGTATATTTACCACCCTGTTTGTTAATAAGAACCTACCAGGGAAGTAGCTCTAGAACTACTGTTTATTCATATGGAAAGTGAAAATGGGCTATACCACCCTACGTACCAGCCATGTAGGTAATTTACTTGGTTGGTAGGTAGGAAATTATCTGGCATATTGGTAAATTTACTGAGTAATAGGTAGGAAATTATCTGCAGTGTTGGTAAATTTACTTGGTGTGGAAGGTAGGTTGGTAGGTAGGTAATAAGAAACTCCAGTTAATAATACACCACTACTACTGTTCCTTCACTCTGCTGGTTTGCAGTGTAGTAAAGAAAACAGTTCCTGGTGGTTGCTACATTACAAATAAGCTGCGCATAACAACAATGCCCCATGTCCAATCTCTACACGCGGCTGGGATCGACATCTCTCCCTCGCGAGAGAGTTTCTCGATCGTGTAGTATCGAGTAGGAGCTGTGCTGAAGCTTCTTCAGATCATCAAGACTTACATTTAAATGTGATTTTGATTGTGAGCCCATGAGCTTGTTTGTTTGTTCATTATTCATTCATTCATGTGCTTGGTTGTAGTGTGGCCTGATACATGATTCAAGTACTGGACTTTGTTTTGTTGACGGTACTAGTTGTACTGTATGTGAACTGTTTCTTGAAGCTTCAGCTCTGTTGAATGATCTGTTGTTGTTTTGCGTTGTTGTTGAATGCGATCGATCATCAAGAGTTGCTGTGTGCATGATGTTGTAAGTTATGTATGTTGCAGTCGCATATATTCATGTTGCAGGTCGTATTTTGTATCATTATTTTTCTAGTCGTGATCTTCAGAGAATTTGAAAGTTTACGTATAGACTATGGAATTGATTGAAGTCGATGTCATATTATGAGCTTGATGTGAATTCATGTGCTGTTTCTTTTGTTGTGCAGGATTCTGAGGTTCTGTTGATCTCTGATCGGTACGAGAAAATGCAGGGTTGTAAGCTGATCCCCGCTAGTGCTGCTGCTGCTGCATCGTCAGCACCAGTCACGTCTAGTCTCACCAGTAACCATGTCGTCGCCGGTGGCCGTGCTGCACAACGTCTGCAAGAATCGGGTTCCCAGCAGCAGCAGCAGCTGCTGAAGGTAGGACTGCCTATGATGGCGAGTGATTCGGCCAAGGTGTTTTCTGCAAATTCTGCGCGCCTGCAGGCGATGAATAGGCCATGCTCCTCGACGCAGAAGAAGTCATCAAGGCAGCTTGTAGCGGTCCGCGCGACGCAGATCGATACTTTCATCAAAGGCTTGCAGGAGAAACTGCACTTGCCAACACATGAAAGTGAGACTAGCCAATACGTGAGCGTGAACGGCACGCTCACAGTTCGTAAGAAGAGCTTGCTCACCTACATGGACGTCGGCTCCGACCTCATCGACGATACTGAGGACGCGCTCTTCGACCAGAAAGTTCTGTTGCAGCTCGTGAGCTCCGACGTTCTCGATCCAAGTGAGTACACTTGATCTGTTGTCTTTTGTTGTAGACATGATCGTCGATGCTATGGGATCTGCTAGACCTCATCACGCTCTCATGTGCAATTGTCTGCAGGCACAAATATTGGGAAGGTGAGCAAGGAATGTCCAGTGAAGAACTGGGACAAAGTGGAAGACTCGATGAAGTCCGGATTCGTGGAGTACCCCGTGACTTTGCTGGTGCCCAAGGATTTCGGAACACCAGGAGCACTAGTGGTGAGGAACAAACACAGGAACGAGGTTTTTGTGAAGTCGCTCTCCGTCACGCTTCCTGACGGCAAAGAAGTCTACTTCCTGTGCGACTCGTGGGTGTACAATGTCAACAAGTACAAATGCGACAGGATCTTCTTCAGCAACCAAGTGTATCTGCCGGATAAGACCCCTCCTGGTCTTGTGCAACTGCGTGAGACCGAGAAGGTCAATCTGCGGGGAGATGGACTTGGCGAAAGGAAGCCTTGGGATCGTATCTACGACTACGCCATTTACAACGACTTGGGTGATCCCACCAAACCGGATGATGCGAGACCGAACTTGGGTGGCAACAAGGAACTGCCGTATCCACGTCGTTGCCGCACTGGTCGCCCAGTCTACGACGTTGGTAAAAAAAATTCGGTTCTTGAAACCCCGTGCAGTACAGCTAGATCTCTATGATCACTTCTTTTGTTCATGATATTCAAGCAAGAATATTGCTGCAGATGAAGATGAACCCAATTTTCTAAACAAACTCATGTCGCGGGAGGTTTGGTTGGATGCTGCAGATCCATCTAAGGAGATCAGGGTGAACGGAAAATTCTACATGCCGAGGGACGAGGTGTTCGACGGCCAGAAAGAGACGGACTTTCTCACTGACGAGCTAATCTCATACGGACACAATCTGCTCCCTGCCCTCGAATGCCAACTGAGCGGTGGAAAGCTCGAGTTCAAGAGCTTCAAAGACGTGAGGAATTTGTACCAGCACGGGATTACTGTTTGTGCGGAGACCGTCGAAAAGGTTGTGGACGCTAGAGACCAGACCCAAAAGCTGAACCCGTTCGACATCCTTAAGAAGCTTGGCGCTGATGACAGAGTTGATCGACTCAAGTACACTCTTCCCCAAGTCATTATGTGTGAGTACTGTATACTACTCCACAAGGAGTTTTGGTTCAACTCCCTGTGTGCAATGTGGGAAAGCTTTCAGTTATGCCTGTTACAAAATCCCTCTTAGAAGTAATGTCAAAGGGGAAATTCGTTTTCCCCAACACTGCTTTCCAAATCGGGAAAAGATTCCGACTTCCCCTCTGACATTGCTTGAAGCTTTTAAGCTTTTCAGTGCTTTGCTTTTTTTAAAAACAAAAGCAAAAAACAGGGGGCTAGTAAATTGAAAGACAAAAGAGATATCCATAAACCGACCCCATTTTGAGCGCTTCTTTCATCCCCCCAACCCCTCTTAATCTGTACACACTATTATTGACAAAGTTCTGAAATTTTATTAAACATGAGTATAAAATAGTGAAATTTAGAATTAAATGCCCCAGGTTTGAGAATATTTATAAGCGCAGGATACACCACAATAAGAGTGATTGGTTGAAGGTAATCAGGAAAGAAAAAGGACAAGGTGAAACTCAAATTTAGCCAAATTTGGTGCTAATCTGAGGCCCACTATAGACGAGGGTCCAGGGTCCAATTTCCTAGGAATCAATTCGGACTGATTTGAAGCAAATTGAATCCTTGGGTTGTACTGCACTTTGGTTCCTAGCCTGATTCTTGGTTCTCCAAATCAGGAGCTCTCCTTTTAGCGCTGTTGCTTTTTTTTCCTGACCAATTGATTTTCCTTTCAAAACAGGTGCCCTGTAGGTTTAGCTTCAAATTGACACTTTTTGGTCTTGGACCTTGGTCTACAGGTTTTGGGATCATTTTAAAAGGTTCAAATTTTTTAAGGTGTATCAAAATTTTGTCACAATGTCATTTTTTTTCTTTCTTTATTATTTAATCTTTTTTTAATATGTAAAGACACATTTATAAATGATTATGATAAAATTTAAAATTATAATAATTAAAAATATGATTTTTATTTTATTTTTGATAATTTTTAATTCATTATTTTTTAGGGGATTAAAAATATAAGATTAAAAAAATTGCAGTAAGGACTAGACCTTTTTCATCATGCGATACACCTTAAAAAAAATTCACCCTAAAGCTTTCAACCAATAAAATTGCTTGAATTCATTGATCCTTGGACCTTGAAACTTCGTCTAAAGTCGCCCTGAGTTTCAATCCCCCTTTAAGCCCAACTTACTTTTTTCACTATTTTTTAAAAATCTTATCCCTCTACAACCAAACATGTGATATTGTATTGTGTTTTCTTACTTTGTGGATATTACTAATATTTTAAAACTGGATAAATTATTTTTTACAATTATTATTTACAAGTCGATACAAAATTCTTATCATCAGAAACTATGTCATGTATATATTATTATTATGTACCTAACTAGGGTTAATTAAATTAGTCAAAGTACAAAGCATTCCTAAAGCTACAGCTATTGCAACAGATTTTGAACTTGATTTGAAAACTTTCTGTTTTTGTGGCGATGTTGTGCAATATGATCATGTAGTCAACGAGCATGGGTGGATGGATGACGAGGAATTTGGTAGGCAAAGACTTTGTGGAATCAACCCAGTCCAAATTGAGCTTCTCAGAGTAATCTCCTGTGCACTCCACTGGGTTTTTTCAACTGCAATAGTGTCTGATGGTCAGCTTTTCGAGATCTAGATCTAACAATTCCAACGTTCAAGGTCGAAACTCAGTGTTGATCACCTGCATGCGAGAGCTAGCTGCACTTGATAAAATATTATTATATGTTGTTTGAGTACTTATCATTCATATGTACTGTTGTTCTGCATGATCTTGTCATGCTGCCATTTGCACAGTCTTTCCCAGTGGTGAGCAAGCTGAACGATCCTGAAGGCAGATTTGGTGATCCAACATCCGCCATCACCCACAGCCACATTGAGCCATATTTGGAAGGAATGTCAGTAGCACAGGTAAGCACAGCTCCAGCAAGTTTGAGCCCTATTTGGTGGGAATGTCAGTAGCTCTGTAGGTAAGCACAACTCTAGTTGCTAGCTATATGATATGCATACTCAAGCGAATAATCTCAAACTACTTCTTGAAAAGTTATGACATATCAAATACAAATTAACCATTGCATTTATGCTCACATCACAAACAAAATAACTGTCACTGTGTCATGAAAATTGAACCATTATAGCTTGCACTCACCCTCCTGCTTGCAATCATGCATCTCTATTTGAGATTTTGTTTCAGCAAACTAAGCATGCGGTCTCCTACATGCAGGATCATAAACTGTACATGATAGATCTCTGAAATTGATCATCAGTTATGGAAGGAATCATGAATACTGGCTGGAAATCTTAGGTGTGTATGTTTCTTGAGCTTGGGGATTTGTTTGTTTTGAGCAGGCTCTGGAAGCAAAGAGGCTGTACATACTGGACTACAACGATCTCTATCTGCCATATGTGAAGAAAATCAATGCACTGGAGTCATTCGACAGCCAGACTTACGCAACCAGATCCATCTTCTTCCTGAACAAGAAGAATTTGCTGAAGCCATGTGCTATTGAGCTGGCACTAGAAGACCCAAGTGGTCGTGGCAGGAGGGTGTTCACTCCTCCCAAGAATAATGAGGTTGACTGGATGTGGGAACTCGCCAAAGCTCATGTTCGCACCAATGACTCAGGATTGCACCAGCTTTATAGCCACTGGTACGATTGCATTGTACACATGGTCCCAGCTTTCATTTGCAGCAGCAAATTCTAGTGAACATTTCTGGTAACCAACTCATGGTTCGCATCTAGTGCAGACAACAGAACTTGGAAATTATTTGGATCATCATGTTACAGTGCATAAGCAGAATGATGATGATGATGATGATGATGATGGGTAACTGTGAAATGGATCCAAATATTGCGGCATTTTGCAGGTTGTGTACGCATGCAGCCATGGAGCCATTCATCATAGCTACAAACAGGCAGCTCAGTGCATTGCATCCTGTGCATCTTCTTCTACTTCCTCACTTCAAGAACACTATGAACACGAATGTAGCAGCACGAATGTCTCTCATCAGTGCTAATGGAATCATTGAGAAATCTTTCACACCTGGAAAATACAGTGTGGAGATCTTAAGCTCTAAGGTTTATGGTGAAAAGTGGCGCTTCCAGGAACAAGGACTACCCAAGGATCTTCTCAAGAGGTAATTAGAAAATATAATTTCAGCAGCTTGATCGTACATCTATTGCATTCATTCACTCCATTAAAGCTGCTGTTGAGATTCACAATTCATGATCAGCTGCAGTAGTTCTTCAACTCGGGTGCTTGAATCTGTTCAATCTACTCAAGAAAAACAACAGCATCCAGAGTAAGCAATCTTGTGATTCTAATCTCTGTAAGATCATCTGGTTCCTGACTAGAGATTGAAGAGTAAGATCATCTTCAGTGGATTGAAAAGATGAAATTACCCAAATGCTGAATTTTTGGCAGCTGTTGCAGCAGGGGTTTAGGATTTCTGATGCAAGAAATACAATAAAATTGTACTGTGGGTGGGAATGAATGTGCAGGGGAATGGCAGTGGAGGATGCAACTTCAGAGAGTGGTGTGAAACTGAACTTCGAGGATTACCCTTATGCAAGAGATGGTCTTGACCTTTGGTGTGCATTTGAGTCTTGGGTGACAGATTTTGTGAACATCTACTATGCAACTGACAAAAAGGTCCAACAAGACATTGAGCTCCAGGAATGGTGGTCAGAAGTACGAACCAAAGGACATGGGGATTTGAAAGATGCACCCGGTTGGCCTGCAATGACCTCCAAGGCAAACTTGGTAGAAATCTTGACAACTATCATCTGGATTGCATCTGCTCTTCACGCAGCTGTCAACTTTGGCCAATATGCTTACACTGGATACATGCCCAACCAGCCTACAGTGATGAGGAGGCTCATCCCTGAATTCAATAGCAAGGACCACAAACAATTGCTTGCCAATCCTGAAGAATTCTTCCTGCTCTCACATGGCAAAATTATGCAAGCCACTAATGTCATGACTGTTGTTGAGATCTTGTCCAAGCATTCCCTGGATGAAGAATACATCGGCCAGCGTGGTGATCCCAAATGGTCAACCAATGAGCAGGTACTTCAAATCTCTTCATAATATCACCCCTCATCATCTGCAAATCACAACATTGATCTAACATCACCCTGGGTAATAGTTAGACTAAAAGAAGCTTTGAATATATTTTCCTGTGTTTATGATCATTGATCAATGGCTCTCGACTCAATCATAATGACCTGGTACCAAATCATATTGATCTCGTACTAGTATAATGAGACCTAAACATTTGAATCTTCTTGTGCTTATGTTGAAAACTGAGTCACTTTTAAATTAAAATTCTGAGGACGAAAAAGGCCTACTTATCATGCTTGCAATCCTAATAATCATAATCCTTAATTAGGGATTGCAATCCACAATCGTCCCTACAAATCACAATTATTACCAATGTGCTCGGAATGATAATAATCTATGTAATGAAAATGATGGTATTTGTCTGAGTTGTCAAACAAACCTTCCTAATGGCCTTTCAAACCTCTACCAATATGGACCTTTTCCAAACACAAAGAGCTAAATGCTTTTGATGATAAGGAAATTGTTATTATTATTATCAAAACCAAACCCAAAAATATTCTGTTGTGATACTAGATCTCTTGAAGTCAGTGACTAATGTTGGATTATGCCTGGTGCTGCATGTGCAGGTGCTAGCAGCATTCAAGAGATTTGGCGAGAGGCTGGATGAGGCAGAGGCAGCCATGAAGGAGAGGAACAAGAAGGAGCTACCAAACAGAATTGGGCCAGCTAAAGTGCCCTATACTTTGCTTTACCCTAAATCTGACACGCCCGGATTGACTGGCATGGGTGTCCCCAATAGTGTTACTATATAGAGAACCACTCCAGTGCATAATTCTGCTAATCTCTATCTCTCTCTCCTCGTACAGATGGGGAATTAGACATCTTAGAGATCTCAGACCCTTCAATCGTGGAAATCCTTATTGTGAGTAGGTGTTATGTCCCTTATGTGACATGATGATCAAGAATCTTGGGTACAGGATGATGATGATGATGATGGTGTCTCCCCAACCTCTTTGATAGGAATTTGAGTACATAGTACTAGCTGTAAAATTAGCTAGATTTTAGCTTTGTATTTATGCCCCTTCCAGGAGCTCTATAGTATAACCCTTTTGCAGACATATTCTGGTTTTATCCTTTGGTGCACAAGACTGAATAAATAATTTAGTTACAAATGTCTGCATTATACTTGGACATTCCCTTCGCACACAGAAGTTTTGTGAACATGCAATTAGGTTGGTACTAGTGTTGGCCAGTTAATGAGAAAACACTGGATTATCAACCAGTTATTAGTAAGTTATCAAGCTAAAGATTATTGATTTTTTTTAAAACCTGTAAAGAACCTACCTACCTATGTGGGGAAAAATATAGTCTAGAACTAGTGGTAACCCTTGCCTGCAAGGCACAGACGGTTTTCAAGTGTGGCACATTTCAAGTGGTCGTAAGGTTACTTTAAACTTGGAACACCCACTAAGTCAGAGCTAAAATAAAAGCCCGGCTAAAATATGGAGGAAGGAGGCATCCATCCATCCATCCACTCATTCAGCCATTCATCCCAAGGTTGAGGGACCCTATAAACCTTATAAGAGACCTTACAAACCCAAACCCTCCCTTGCTAGTGTGCCTTATCTCCAATTTTTTCATCACTCCTTGAAACAAATATTTGCCG
>Ga0116227_10003380_pt1 | contig 35535 bp, 27 predicted proteins | sample S1TSphgellanicum_FD_89693 | JGI IMG/M metagenome (GOLD analysis project Ga0116227, IMG submission 89693) | Host-associated microbial communities from peat moss isolated from Minnesota, USA - S1T2_Fb - Sphagnum magellanicum MG | ecosystem: Host-associated > Plants > Peat moss > Unclassified...
AAAAAGCATAAAAGGCAAAAAAAAAAAAAAAGGGAAAGAAAAAAGGTTGCAACACAAAATAGTACAACAATAGATTTGTTCAATAACACCTCAAAATTAGGTGCATCCCAATGCAAAGTTGTGTGGGTGGGTAGGTAGCATAATCCAAAAATCAATTAGTTAAAAGAGAATAGAAAAAAAGCCCAAAAATAATACAAAAGCAAAAATAGTCTGAAAAGTCAAGAGCCAAGGAAGGAAAAATAAAAAAGAAAAAAAGCTTGCATGCCAAGATACCAAAACTAATGAGAAGCTACCAAGTGGAAAAGTTTGGAGCAATACACGTGTTGCTCTTAGTTAGGGGTTGCATTATTTATTTCATACATACAACCCAAACTAGAAGTTATATACAATGGACTGAGTCAATTAGTTTTGGTCCAGATGCCCCCACTCACTGGCTAGACCAGAAGAGTTTTAATGGCTGTCAAGAAAAGAAAGCTCTGTTCAAATCCTGCCAACCACAGAAAACGTTGCAGTCAGCACTCTGGGAGTCCAAAATTATTACTGTTTGGGCACAATATGTACACGCTACACACACTCCTACCAAATCCCACCTAAATAAACCAATGCGGCTTGGCTTGGCTTAGCTCGTCACATGATGGCTTTGCCCTCTAAATGACATCCAAAAGGATGATAAATATTCAACATACGGAACCACATGGTGGGTAGCACGGTGAAGGTCAAGTGCATCCTTCAGTTATTATGCTCAAAATGTTTATATAATGTCTCCACCCTCTAAATTACATCTATATGGATGATAAATATTCAAAATACGGAAACACATGGTGGGTAGCTCAAGTGGGTCAAGTGGAACCTTTGGTTATCCTTGGAAATGTTTTTATAGTGAACTCCACACTAACCTAGAAGGCAAGATGATATCAAACTTCGGCTCGGTTCTCGGTGCATCCCAATGTCTCTATCTTGAAAGGGCATAAGCCAATAAAGAAAAACAACTTGAAGCTTCTCACAAACTACCCATAATATTATAGGGTCTCTTGACTCTTCTGGAAGAGTCTTCACTTGAGTTTTCTTCACTTCACACTTTTGCATCCCCCACAAGGACAATTATTTGCTTAAGAGTGTCTCACTTGAGTTTGAGTCATTACACACACATTGCATCCTACAAAGACCCATTATTTGTTGTTGGTGGTAAATGTTGCTACTACATACCTAGTAGTACTCATGTGCCTAGTGTTTTTGTCGCACCATTGTTGTTCGTGTGTATTGTAGTTTTCACTTTATGCTTACAGACTACTAACCCTTGGAATTAAGTTTACTTATGTGGAGGAGTTGTGGTAATGTTGCAACACAATTACTCGGTGAAAAGTACATCATTACACAAGTGTGTGATTTAAAAAAAAATTCGATGTGTTTGTATTGCAATTAATTGTGAACATACTTGTGTTAATTTTTTCACAATTTTTGAATATATAGCAAGTAACACTTTAGCTATGTGTATGATAAAATATTTTACATTATTTTTAAACACAAATTCTTTGTGTGTTTGGTAGTAGTTGGGTTAAAGTTTACTATTTAACTAGGCTATATTATGTGTGGTAAACTAGTTATGTTTTTTTGATAGATTTTAAGGTGTGTTCACACTTGGTGTTAGGAACTCTAGTGTTGAGTCAGCCGGTATCATCATACTAATCATTTAAGACTTAAAACTTACTTATCATGAAGAAGATTTTGTGTTAAACTAACATTCACTTAACATTACGCCATTGCTCATTTAACATTGGGTGCCACCTAGGATGCCACCTAGATTTTCATTTAACATTGATTTAACAACAAGTGTGAATGTGCCATAAGAATTGTTCTTTACATGGGTGTGTAATAATGTATTTTGACATTCACTCAAATGAAGTTCCCCAAAAAAATCGACTCATATTGTTCACAATACCAACAAACACCCCGTGACATTCCTTGAGACGTGGGACCAAATGAAAATTTCGTATAGGACTTTTTGAGAAAATAATTCCATGCATTTTATTTTTTGGTCACCTCCCGTTGTAGAATATTGACTCCCATTTGTGGAAGATCCCGAATTTTGATTAGGAAACAAACCACCTTTGGCTTTTCTAAGGTTCCCCGTATTTTGAAAAGTTCTTTACCTTCTTAGGTGAGGAACAATTTTGGGGGTGGGGGGGGGTGGGGACTTTTTCTCGATTTTTGCTCTCTACCTTCTTGTGTTATGGCCCTTGCAAGTTCGGCCCTCAAACCTAGGAGCAAATCGCATGTGCGACGGTCGGGGAAAGTGGTCCAAATTGTTCCTTACCCTATATGTAAAGCACTCCAAGGTTTTATTATTTTGCTTTGAATTTGAACTCACATCCTCACACGGACACCACCCAAGATTCCTTCGTTCGTTAGTTGAAGGACCCCTTCCGTTGATCACATGCAAACCTTCACCCGTTTGAATTAAACAACCTTTCACTCTTTACTCCGGGGAAGGCCAAGCTTGCTCCCCATGGGTCTCACCTAATTTCCAAAACTTAAGACGTTGGGCTACCAACACTAGGCGACCCCCACCTACGGGGAGTCGGCCTTCCCTTATACACAATTTCATAATTCTCACAAGGAGAGCCAATAAAGAGCGATTGTACAATGAAAATTGCATACGATAATGGTATTAGGTATGGTAAAAAGTTAGGGTTTCTTATGTTTTCACCCACTTAGCTTGGAAACACCCAACTGGATTGATTTTGCAAATCTTGCAATTTGAAAAGAAAATACCATAACACCTTGGAAACCCCAACAAATTGTCTATCAAATAATCAATAAAATTTGGAATTTCCATTTCAAAAAAATGAAATATTCAATAATTTCCTTCAGAAATAATTTTTTTGAAAATAAAATTGAAAATTTCAACATTTTGAAAATAATATAATTAGTTAGTGTGGAGGATGATGTCATGGTATTATTGTGGCCTTGGGCGAACCAGCAACCCACATTGGTACCTTCGCCTTCTTGAGTGAGGCCTCTTCATAGCCAAATTTAAACCCAAGAAATGTTAGATTTGAACTCGGAGATTTTATCCTATTCTTGCAATATCGATAATATTTGGAAGCAATTTAGATGAAATTCGTGGTTTTTACCATTGTTGTGCGGTTATTAAAATTCTCTAGAGATAGTTTCCGGTTATCAATCCGAGTGTATATACCCATGCACATAGTAAGAGTGAAACTTTTCATAAAATTAATTTTGGTATATATATCAGCGGTTCTCAAAATTTTGAAATTAACCCAAAAATGCCTTTCATGAGACTGCCGCCGGTTCTGTGATGTTTCTGAAATAACTGGAACCGGTGGTTCTCTGATTCTGGTTTTCCCGACACAAAATTGAAACCGAAGGTTATTGGGTTTACGGAAAATTTAAAGAACCGGATCCACCGGTTGTTTGAAAAATTAAATAACCGCACAACACTGGTTTTGTGCCCATGGTACGAGAGTGGGTGGGCGGTTCACCCAAGGCGGTACTATGGTAACTAGACTTTGAACTGGGGAGAAGTAACTCACTTCGTCCCCATGGTTAATAAAAAACAAGTGTTGATTAGTCGACCGTTGAAACAGGACATTCCAGGAGACTATTGCGGCGCGGAACGTCCAGAGGAGAAGGACCACGGTACTACGAGACAGGAAGTCAGTCTCAGGCAGAAGACCATTCCGGCGCAGGAATGTGTCGTCTTGTTGGTGGCTGTGTTTTTTTGTTCGTGTCTTTTTCTTCGCTGTTTGTGCGGTGCGGTGCGGTACTACCACTGTTGCGTCCGCCCGCACAGCTCCGCGCGCGGACGACGACGGCGACGACGCTGTTGCTGCCACCGTTTGTTTGCCTTCCTGGGTTCCACAACAATACACGCATTTGCTATATTATCTGACATCATTTGAGAAAGTTTTTGAAGTGGATCTGCTCTTCCGAGCCGCCTCCTGCTGAAAGAAAAGCACGAGACGTGCTGTCTTCTCAGACTTGTGGAAGTCGTGCGGGAAGGTTGGAGGAGGCTCGGTGGCAGCAGCACATCTTGTGAGCCTTCCTTCCTTTCTGCAGTGTTTTTTTGTTTTTGTTTTTTGGTTTTGTCACACTTTAAAACACATAGTAGATTTGGTCATAGATTTGGTCTACGGCTGGTTTTTGTGCAGGTTTTCAAGTCTTTGTTGTTGTTGTTTTTCTTATCGCAGCATTCAACAACTTGTGCAAAGAAAGAGCGAGGGAAGGGGAGGTTTTTTGTTGCGTGAAGAATAAGAGGAGGAAAAAGACAGAAAAGAGGAGTCAAAGGTGCGGTTTCTGGTAGTGTCTCTCGGTAGTGTGCATCTGTTTCATTCTTGCTCCTTACGATATTAAGTAGACTTCAGAGCCAGAAAGCTTTAGAGAGCAAACTGCGAGTTATTATTGTTGTATTTTTCTATGCCGGATATATAGTCTGAAAGGAAGGCGACGCTCTTTGCAAAGGCTTTCTACGCACAACAGTGTTCATCTGTTTTCTCCGTGCAAGCTTTTGATGCACAAAAGTATTAGCGTTCTTCCTTGTTTCCTCGAGTCTGGTAAAGGCGAGTTGTTTGCCTTGCTTGTGTTCTTGGCTGCCTGACTGTTTGAAATATCGACGATCCGGTCGAAGATTTCATTTCCAGGTTCGTCTTGTGTTGTTGGAAAGCCGATGCATCTTTAAGTCCCTGCGTTTCCTGGTCTCGTTCCTTCCAGGTTTTCTTCCAATGGACGTCTGAGTGCTTGTCTGTGTGTCTTTGTGCTACTGTACAAAGATTCCGATACCGGACTGCCTTTGGAAACTCTATTTTGCCACAAGCTCTCCCGTTGTTTTCTGAGGATTTCTCCGATTTCACTCTGGAAATGATCTCCGAGCTTTGCTTCCGATGTGTGGACGTTCTGCGTATTTTTGCGTCGCTGATGGATTTTGTTTGATGTTTTGCAGTGCTTCCGAGTACATCTCCAATGGCTCTGGAGCGGCCGGATCAGGAGACAACTTCTCAGCCCCCCGAAGCGCCAGTGATGTGCAAGAACATCTGCGGATTCTTCGGAAGTGCGGCGACCATGGGACTCTGCTCCAAGTGCTACAAGGAAACAGTTCTGCAGCAAGCAGAGACTTCTGCAGCCATTTCTGCTGCCGTTTCAGCTCAACCTCTGCCAAGCGACGGCAAAGCCGAAGCAGATGGAGCACAGATGCTACTGCCGAAGAAGAGTCTGTCTATAACTGTGGAGTCAGTTAGCGTTCAGGGCGAAGAATCAGGACCTGTGGCAGTCGTTGTTGCTGCATCTTCTTCTTCGTCCACACAAGAGCCACCACCTCGACAGCCAGCTCCTCATCGATGCGGTTCATGCCGGAAGCGCGTAGGACTGACTGGTTTTAAATGCCGTTGTGGCATCACCTTTTGTGCACTGCATCGATATTCCGATAAGCACAGTTGCACATACGATTATAAAGCTGCTGGCCAAGAGGCCATAGCCAAGGCCAACCCAGTGGTGGTAGCAGAAAAGATTGTCAAGATTTGAGAATTGTCCACCCCCTTCCCCCGCCCCTTGCTGCTGTGAAATGTGAAGATCCATCAGAAGAAGACACGACTTGATATTTCTTCCCTCTCCCTCGAAAGCAAAGATCATTTGACTATCGATGGGGAGTAGAATATTGTTGAAGATTATCTCAGTTTCTAGTCTCTATTTCTCTCTTCTTTGAGCCAATTCATGTACAAAAATAGTCAAGGATCCTATGCAATCAAATCCATGTTTATCTCTGCTCTCTCTGTTGTGTGGAAGTGGGTACTATTTGCTGCTTCTTTCCTACTTTTCTCATACCATGTAGACTTTGGTGTGTTTGTTTCAACCTTTTCTAATTCTGTGTACACTTGGGTGTTGATGTTTCTATCTTGTCTCATTCTGTTTAGACTTTGGTCTGGTTGTGGTTGATTGTAAAGTCTTTCTTTTCTACGCTTTGATGGTTTTGTCTCTTGAAATCCATGGTTCTGAAGGATGCCCTGTTTGGTGTGTCACACAACTACTAATGTTGTGTGTGTAAGAATTTTTGCAGACATCAGGATACAGTGTATTGTCTTTGGGTGTCTTGTGCATTTTGTATGATTTTTAGTTGTTTTTGCAAATAACTGATTCATTTGTGGGTGAGTTTTGCATGATAGGAATTGCTTTGGAATCTGAGACAAAAGCAGTGTGCTTGAGATGATGATGATGATGATGAGGCCAGTGGAGAGTTTGCTATGGGGGGTTGTCTGCATCAAATGGGTACATTAGTGTTGCAGAGATTTGAGTCTAACCTCTGGGGGAGTATCTGTTTGAAACTGTACAATAAGTGGGCGCAGTGGTGTCCAGAGATTTGGGTAAAGTTTTAGAGCTTCTTGGGATGGTGCTCTGGTGAAAGCCTAAGAGGTGCACCCATTAGATGACATCTTTTAGCAACTCCCTGGAGAATGTGGGCAACTACTGTTTAGCTTTGCTTTGTTGCAGCTTCACCTCTACGCCAGAGGTTGTGGGAAACTATTGTGGTTTCACTTTACTTCACTGCTACAGCAGCCATCTCCACAGCAGCAGGTTGTGTGAAACTATGCTGGGCCACATTATTTATGAGCTCTTCTTAACAAGACAGTTCCACTAATGATGGGGCACTCTGATTGATGAAGGGAGAGGCAAGGATGAAACAAATGAAATGGCTAAGCCATCCTGCAGCCATAATAGCAGGACAAGCATTGCTGGTTCAATGACTTTTTATCTTCCTGAGGGACCTTTCTTATATGCTGTGACTGACCTCACCTTCATGCATGAATCTCGAGTGTTTGTATGGATTGTTGGTTTTTTGAAATTGGGATTGTGCAGAAGTACTGTGGAGACATTGCAAAGGATTTCCAATAATATGAACAATCCATAGGAACACACTATGGATTTTAGTCAGTCAGATGAGGCAGGCCAGGGCAGATCTATCATCATTTGCGGGGAAAATCTGTGTTTTTTAAGAATTACTTATAATTATGCAGGACGGGAAAAAAGCCTAATAAACGACATTTGTTGCTGGAATTTGTCAGTGGGTCCTTCCCAAATTAGCATTCCAGTCATTCACAGAGATTCAAACTCTAGTCCCCCAATTTTGCTTTCCCAGTCTTTCAGAATTCAACAATCTCGTTCAATGAGATGATGATCAAGCAGAAAGTAATATGATGATAATTTCTTCCTCCAACAAAGGCCTTCCAACAACAACTGTGTGATTTGGTGTTGTTGGTGATGAACTTCTGCATTCAGAGATTGTTCTGAGCACAATCAATCGCCTCACTCACTGACTGAGGAAACCCTAAATGCGGCTGCATCTTCTTCTTATGTAAATAAAATGTTTGCCGAATATAGACGAAACTGATAAAACTTTGGGTACTTTGATTCTGCAAACTCTGCTGGCGGCCATATGCACCAAGAAAGAAACTGACAAAACAATGAAAATGGGTGATGTAGCAAATGCCAGCAAAACTCTACTTACTAAACATAAGACTTGTTCTCCACAATGCTCTCTCTCACTTTTTTCCCCTTTTCTTTTTTTTGGGTTCAGCATTTAGTCTATATACGACAAAGAAAGGAAAATCCAAATCCAGGTCGTTCGTTGACAGCTTTCTTTCCCTTTTACGGTCCCTTCCTGGAGATTCGAAGCGTGAGCATCGCCGACGGACTTACGGCAAAAACTAATATTCCGTCGCTCGCGGTACTCCCCTTATCACTTTCGCCAACCAAAATTCCGAGGAAATTTTCGAATTGTACAAAATCAAAGCCCGGATACAAAACAATTGCACCGGCCGGGAATCGAACCCGGGTCTGTACCGTGGCAGGGTACTATTCTACCACTAGACCACCGGTGCTTTGTTGAATGCAAAGCCCGAATGGAGCTAGCTATAACGTTGCCACCTGAAAATATTTAATATGATACTTTCGCAGTGGAATGTTGTTTTCTTTTACTTATTCAAGCTCAGAATTTATAGTTTTACAGTATTGAATTAGTGTTTTTCTTTTGTGGCAAGGAACATCTTTCTTTTGTCCACTTGGCAACAATTGTTTTGGCCAGCAAGCAACTCATAGAAAGGATTTCTTTTTTGCAAAAAATGGCGCAAAGTTGTGTTTAGTTTGAAGGAATTGGTTTTTTGAAATTGCCAGATTTAGATGATCGGCGTTATTAGCATGTTGGCCAAAATATTGTGAGAGGTTATAAAAAAAATTCCTACTTTCCTCTGGTAACGTAAGCTGTATAGCCAAAATTGGCTAAATCCTCTTGTGGATGATTGCCAGTGAAGAACAAAAAGAAAGCCTGCCTTGAAATGGATGTGAATTGTCATTGATCCCAGGGAACCTGGTTCCAAACCCACATTATTATTATTATTATTATTATTATTATATTGTGTCAGAATATCTCTTTCATTTGTTGAAGAGAAAGGAGACAATTTGGCCAAGATTTTTAGATCAATGGATTTAGGGTTTTAGGTAATTCACACTCCACTGTTTTTGTCACAAGTATGTGAAAGTTTGCCCAAAAATGGAACACTGGTTATCACTACTTGCACCATCAAGTTGGGAGGTTTTTGAAGACCATTGGCCCCCCAAATTAAAAAGACCCACCCTTTTTCTACTAAAAATTGCATTAAAAAAACCATCTCCACAACAAAAGCTTATAAGTTATAACCCATGTCTGTGCCTACTTTCCTGGAGCTGGTAGAAGCCAAATTTTCATGCAGACTTTTTGGGTACTTGGGTTTTGGCTGATTGTATTCAGGTGCAAATCCAGTACTTAGAAAATTACTATTATTTTCTGGATCTTGCTTTTCTAACATGCTTCTAGAAACTGTTTATATACTTTACAAGAAAAGTCTGCCATCAAATAGTACTGCCTTTATAGCTCAGTGGTAGAGCGTCAGTCTTGTAAACTGAAGGTCCAGAGTTCGATCCTCTGTGGAGGCACCTTTTTCTTTGTTTTTACAATCTGAACTTTTGAATTTGAAACTGATGATGATGAGTGTTGAAGACAAGAATGTGCACACAATGATGAGCTTAAACACTGGTTGGTGTGCAAATAAAATCACCAGAGAGACAATAAACGACATTTTGCTTTCAAATGCAAACACTCAAAAACTCACATCAAAGAAAGCGGAAACACACAATATTAGTAATTAATATAAAAAGCCCACAAAAGAAGAGACACCCATTGTGATAGAAAAATTGATTCTACAATTCTACTTATGAAGAATATTCACTAAAGCATAGACAGGCTGCTGCAATTTCTTGGTTTTAATTTTCACATTGAACACAGGCTCTGTGAGCAATACTGTTAGACAAAGAATTTTTCACAAGCTTCAAAATGGAAACCACCCCCAGTTCCCACAAGCAAAAGATTCACAAAACCTTGTTCACATACCTGTATTCCCTGCTTGTTGTCAGCTTCTGTAGCAGATTCACCTGCATCACGTAGAGCACATATGCTATGAGGTGTTCAAGAGGTTTTTTTGATAGTGACTGGCACTTGTGGTGCTCATTATAACTTCAATAATCTTCTTACATTTTTCACATCCTTCAAAGTCCAGGTGACCTTGATCATGAAATGGTGATTGAGCTCTCAACATGTGATATATTTTCTCATTTCTCAGCTGCTGCTCCTCTTGCATTCTTGGCATCTGTCATCAAAACCATCACCCAAGAAGTTCAGCAGGCCAATCCTCCTTGACTTGGGTACTATGTACTTTGGAGCTTCTGATGATTTTCAGTGTTGAGCCATGGAGTTTTCATTATTCTTCCTCTTCCCTTTTGCTAAAAACACAAAGGGTTGGCATGTTTGGAGGGCAGGTATAAAGAAGTACCCAATTATAAACAAACAATCGGGTGTTTGATGTTCAGGAATAACCGAGTACCAGTTCATAAGGATGCTGCCTGTCTGTCACAAAGTAGTTCCTTGCAGCTTGATGATGATGCTCTTGACAATGATGCCACATTTCTTTATTCTCCCACTGCCATGTCTCTCATCCCAAGTCTCTCAATTAAAGGGACCTTCTTGATTTGCTTCCTCTCCATTGTAGCAGCAGCTTGCTTGAACCTTGTAGCAGCTTGCCTAAACCCTAAACGATAAAGCCACAATGTAAGTAAGTACCCACAATCTCTATTATCAAGTGTATCATGTTTGTGAAGATTTCTGTTACAACTAATACTTCTGAGAATTTTCTGGCTCTCTTAGAACTAGAAATTCAATGGTTACCTACTCAACAAATTTTTCGTTTCACATCTCTTGCTTGTCCTTGTTTCTCAGTGAAGATATTATGGTGGAAGAGCATATCCTACACAAGACCCTTAACTCAGGCATGGAGGAGCTCCCAAGTAGCCATATCACAACATAGAAAAGCAGGGACGGACCCAACCCAGCAAAAGAAAAAATGAAGTTAGCACTAACTGTTCTCAGCTGATCTTGTTGTTCTCAGCAACATGTTTTTCTGCACCTTCTTCCAGATGGGTAGCTGTTGTTCCAAAAGGAGATGAAGAAATCCCACATTTGCATAGATTTGGGTTCCGCAGGGATTGTCTGAGCTCCAGTGTTTTGCGAGAGAGAGAGAGAGAGAACCGGTGCAAGAGCTGGTCAAAGCTCAGCTCCCAAAAACAACAACAGCGGCCGATACCTGAAAACGTACACAACAACTGCGCAATGTATAAAAAGACACACAATTCAAAATACGAAAATCTCCCGCGCTTCTTCTCCATCTGTTCTCGTCTCTTCTCTGCTGCCGATGACGAGAAGAACTTCCCCCCCACCTACTTCTTCTCTATTACAGAAGATCCAGTGAAGATACAATTCTACAACATCTGCTGCAGTGTTGTTGTTGTTGTTACCAATTGTGTAGTGTTGAAGATGAAGATGAATCTTCTTCTTCGATTGCGTACTGCGATGTCATCCGGATCACGTGATTTCGTGTGAGGACTGTTGTTGCAGTGAATTCATGGGCACTGCAGAGGAGTTTGTGAGACTTGGTTTTTGATCTTGGAAACAAGAGAGAGAAGAAAGTTCTTAGGGTTAAGTGAATTGTGGGAGAGAACAGGGAGGCGCGGAACAACAGCAGCGAGAGATGGAGATGCAACCGGCGAGGAGGGAAGTGAAGACATGGTCTGTGGCGCAGGTGGCAGAGCACATGGCAGCTTTCCTGCAATCTCCAAAGTACGAGAGAATTTTCAGGGAGAATCTCGTGGACGGTGAGCTTCTTTTGGAGCTCGATAGAGAGGATTTGATGCATCTTGGGATTGTGAAGCTGCGGGATGTGAAGAGCGTGTTGCGATGGATCGCCAATTGTTACGACGACGACGAAGACAGCAGCGACGAGAACGACTCGATCATCGTCGCGTCGTTGCAGCAGATCCCTCCTATTCCTCACAATGTCAAAGCTGCTGCTGCTGTGGCTTCAGCACGGTGCAAGCCTCCTCCTCTTCATTCTTGGTTTGACGACATCACGTATGAGAGGATCTTCAAAGGACGGGTGAAGAAGAAGAAGGCGGTGGAGAATCCTCCTCCAGGCGATGAGGATGAGGAGCTGCTGCAGCAGCTGCTCTGTGGGAAGAGGTTTCTTCGGAAGTACCATCCTGAAGCTTACCGTGTGCTGCTACAGAACGAATGCTTGGTCCGAGGATGGTTCAAGGACTTGTCAGATCCCGTGGTAAGCTCTTTCTTCGATGCCGATCTCAAACACGACAGATGCGCGCAAGAAGCTCTGCGGAGTTTCATTCACAAGAGACAACCTCAGCTTGGAGCTCTCATGTTCTCGGTTCCAGGAAGCAGCGAGGAAGTCGTACTCGTGAGATGGAGAGAAGACGACATCTACGCTTGGGTTCTGGAGTTCTGCAAGCAGCACTGCACAAACGGGGGGAGGAAAAAGCGAGCACCCTTGAGGGAGATTCCATCATCCAAGCAAAAGAAACTCAAGAAGCAGCGTGATGGTTTAGGGTTTAGGGCAGAGGAGGATGAAGAGCTTCTCGACCTCTGCAGCAATGGGGAATTCAATCTCCAGCTTTGGGGATTGAAGAAGCAGACAACAACCTTGGGCACCGAGCTTGCTGCAAGAGATAGATGCTGTAGTCTGTTGAATGGCCTGCTGGGGGCAGAGGACACACAAAGCAACAGCTTCTTCATGGGTGACAAGAATGTGCAGCTTTTTGGCTATGGGTTGCCTGTTGAAGTGGTGAGAGAACAGCCTTACAAGGTTTGGGCAGTCAAAGTTCTGAGCTTGGTGCCAGAAACAAGTGAATTGTATGTGCCCTGTGGCTTGCAGTTCAGGAATCACAAACTTCAAGTGAAAACAGTGCTGGAGGTATGTGTGCTTTCTCTCCAGATTGTTTTCTTCCTCTTGCCATGCACTTCTATAATTTTCTAGTGTTTTTAGGGTTTTCTGACATCTGTGTATATGTTTGTTCTTCTGCAAAAGCACATGTACATGAGGATGGTTTCTTTGTGTGATTTGCATTTGCAGGGCTCTGTGATTCACATGCCAGCTTCATACATGAGCCTTCATGCTACCCAATTCTTCATGCCTGCTGATGACTATCATGATGAATTCTCTGATAAGCCCAAATTCCAATCTTCTGATGAGGAGGTATGCAGATTTGCAATAATGCTGATCTAACTATAAAACTTTTTGATTCCTTGGAAACCCGTAGAGCTCTGATGATCTATGCTACAGGACTGATCCCTTTTCCCTGAGAGAGGGTCTCCAGGATCCAGAACTCTGAATCTGTGCTTTGTTTTCCTTCTTGTGCATGCTTTGACAAGTTAATTGGGGTGCATTGTCTATCTGATCTGTGAGGACTGAGGTAATTTGAATTGTAGCTGATCAGATCAAGCATTTTGTCTTTCTGGTCTGCAAAAGCATGAGATATGCAATCTCCTTGCTCACATATCCAATCTCTTCAGCAGATTACATAACTCAACCTTTGCAGACCAGAAACATAATGTTTGATCAGTTGTGAATCCAATCACATGGACCTACAAGCAAATTGATATCATGTGTTGTCTGCAAGCAGCTGAAGAGATTGCATACCTCAGACTTTGCAGATCAGAAAGACAAGTAGCTGTTCAGCTGTGATTCCAATCACTTGGACCTACAAGGAACAATTGATATCATGTGTCATGTGCAAACAGCTGAAGAGATTGCTTACCTCAGCCTCCACCACTTAGAAAGACAAATGCTTTATCAGCTGTGATTCCTATTATATGACCTACACAGCAGTCGAGGTCATGTGTTGTGTTGAAACAGCTAGTCTGAAACTGTGTTAAAGTTCAATAAGTGCATGTCTTCAGAACCAGTATGAGAATGAGTTCAAGTCTTTGGATAATCATGTGCTTTTGTTACCATTTAGAGGACTGCAAATCAGTATGGGCTAAGCCTGCCATGGATGGTGGGATGCAGGATGGTGGCCAAGAGCCCATCAGCAGCTCAGATACCTTAGTCCCTGATCTCTCGGAGAATGAGCAGGGTGTGGTTCAGGATGGATCTGAATCTCTTTCCAATCATGGTTGTCAGGTAGTTCCAGAGAATCGCTTCATTGAAGTCATAGATTTCTGACATGGTGTGCTCTGAAAGTTGGTTGCAGCTTTTTAGCTTGGCTTATGATTTTGCTAGATTACATGGAAATGATCATACAACTGAAATAAGATTTGGTTTTGTTGTTTATTGCATTTTTAAGGGAGTGCTGAAGGACACTGAAGGTGGAATATTTTCCATAGAGTTGATCATTGATCCAGAGCCAACAAATTTTATCCCCAAGCGCATCTTTGCTGACAGGGAGGAGGTACATTTTTACTCTTTCTGGTGCACTGTGATTGATGCCATGCTGCATCTTTGTACATTTGAATGTTTTACTCTTTCAATGTGATCTGTTTGGATGCAAATGTCATGCTCATGGCTTCATATACTACAGTGGGTACTGGAATTTAGCTCCCATCTTGGGTGAACTATTTTATACTTCTCTATACCTACCATTGGGAGCTGATGAAGTCAGTGGGTAGTCACAGCAGCTCATCACTGCTATTCATGATGAAGATGATGGTCTGTCACTTTGTGAGGAACTCTCATTGTCATGTTACCTTCAGATTACTTTTGTGGAGATTGTTCTGTGATTTCATAGACATTTGTAGCCTGGAGTTCAGCCCTCAGGAATGCAGCATCATGACACAAGGGGAACACATTGAATTTACCTGTAACTGAACCACACACAGTGAACAAACATTTCTTTCACTTACTTCTGAACCCACAATTCTGAGCATGGGTATTATATCATTCTTCAGCGATTAACTGCCAACATGTGAGGAATCATCAAAGAAACAGTTTTCTTTTGCTCATAAGTAGTTCCTTTGCTGTAAGACCTTGAACTTACATGGTTGTCTCAACAGGAGGGGGGTTTTATAAAGTAGTCACCCAAAAGGCCTTAAATAAATGGTTGGTTGTTGGTGCAGAAGATGATGGCTCGCTATGAGGATCTTTTCTGCAAATAGCTGGTGTCATCCTGCATCATCTCTTAAAGGTTTGAATTTCACTCCATGGAATGCCCTCATATCTTCTTCCAGGTCATACAATGTTTCTCTTTGTTGACATTCTCTCAGCTGTGATAACCACCATCACAGAACATTATGCAATACTTGAGAGTTGTAGTCAGGAAAAAACCTCACAATTGCAATGCTCAAAATTTCAAGAAAATTCATGGGGTCTTCAGCTCTCAAAACCTGCATTTGAAGCACAAGTATATGCCATTCTTTTTTACTGCTCGCTCTTTTTTGGTCTGTCTCCTATGCTTCACACTTGTCAAATTCATTGTATGGCAATGTTCTTGTGGCCTATCCAGTCTTTGTTTCTGTTAATGTAGTAAAGCTGTTGGGTGTGGCTTCTGTGACCAGATCGAGGAGAGCAAGCTTTACTTTCAGCGAAGGTTTCATGTTGCCCAGAGATTGTTGTATAGATTGAAACAATCTCTGGGCAACATCACAATTGTGCGTTCTGCAAAGGGAATTTGCACCCAATTTTGTATTTATTATGGTAGACAAATGTGATCCTTTCTTAGATCTCTGTATTTGTGAATATCAGAAGACTAACATCAAAGTTCTGTTACATGGTTAGGAGGAGACTGAATGTCTCTTGATGTGTAGATCAAGTAGCAATCCTGCCATTTTTTTGGTGAGAATCTTGCATTTGCAGACAATTTCAGTTCTACGTTTTAGAATCATGATGCACAAGGATATGAATGCAGAAAAAGCTTCAATTGGCTTCTTCCCTCTTTGGTTTTAGATTGTTACAGAACTCTACAAATGCAAGACCTGCAAAGTTACCTTACATCAATCAAGGCAAGTGATTGCTCACGGTTTCCTTCTTCCCTTAATTCTCTTCCCTCTTCCCTGTCTTTTGTTGGTTCTAAATTTTGCAGTAATTAATACTTGATGTTTTTGCATCCTTTTGTTTCTTTCTTCTTACATCTTTTTCCTTCTTTTTCCAATTTCTCCTTCAATAACTCTTGGACTCCTTAAAATTTCCAGGGCAAGATAAGAATAGGAATATATATATTCATAATGCTATGTGTTTTGATACATGTTGCAGAATTGTCCATTTCATAAAATTACACATCAATGTATGTTAACTTCACTGTGCACCCTAATTTGCGGTTTAATTTGCACATCCAAGTTAATGATCACAATTTGGTTTCAAAAAAAAGAAACCCCAGTTGTTTATTCAAATTGGAAATTGAATATAAAAACTTTAGTGAGGCAATCAAAACCCACCTACAAACTTCCAGTTGACAAAACATCAAACTGCACAATGTGCATATATTTGAAATTATAAGTCTTTCAAATCCAAATTCAAATTTCAAGATAACAATGAAAACCCACAATTCAAATAAATTTGAAAAATCTGCAGAACCAAAACTTCTATTTCAAATTTGCAATTTAGACATTCAAATTCAAGAAAACTATCAAAACCCACAGTTCAATTTCTAATGGAGAACACATGTAGGTCTGGGGTGGGAGATTATATCATTTTCTTGGCCACATTATGTAACATAATCTTCATATATGTGTAATAAAAGTGACCAAAATGTGTCTCTTGAACACAAATTTTGTTCTAAATCATTGAACCTGGCACCCCATACAAAAGCCTGATGGAATGACCTTGCCTGTGCCCATAATGTTGAGTGTATCACCTAGCTTGCCCTAATGGGCTCACTAGCCCAACATAACCATCCCTCCTGAGAATCTCAACACTCTAAAATTGGCTATCAGGCTGCAAGTTACAACACACTGAGCATCAAGACTTGAGACTAATCCCAGTAAACCTGCACACTCATGTCCATGATCTAGTCCATAAAACCCTGTGCACTTTGCAGCAGTGTAAATGGAGGGTACCTTATATGCTGTAATCAGGCATCTACATGGGGCGAAATGCCTGCAGAGGCAAGTGATTCACTTTTCAAAATGCTCACATTACTTTTTAAACATATTTACCATGATACCCAGCTGGTATCATGGAATTATTGTTTTAAGAAGTAATAAGTGAGTCAAGCTTTATGCTGGCTAATGGCCGGCCCTAGGGTATTACCCTACACATAATGGGCAGGCGGGCTCGACCAGTCCATAGTGCATCCTACCCTTTAGTAGGTTTAAACAAAATCATGAAAGAGAGAGAGAGAGAGACACACACACACACACACACATATACATGGTTAAGAACGATTGAGGTTGCACCCATCTTGGCATGAAGAGAAAGTGAAGACAAGAGAAGTTGCAGACACAACAAGATGACCCAAATGGTGCTTTAAAAAATAGCCAGATTTTATGAAAAGAATTTTGGTTAAGAGTTGCAGGATTTCTCACCTGGTTGCAAATCTGAGAAGATTATTTAAAATTACATTTTGCAGAGAGAAGGAGAGATAGAGAGAGACAGAGGAGGGAGATGCTCAAAAGACCTGTTGTTTTGCTTACTACAACGAGCCTCTGTGACTCACTCAGATCTACAAAATAAATCTCAACTCCCTCATTCCGCTGTGGACCTTAGTATTCTAGAAGAAGAGGGTTGATGAGCTTGCTTGCCTCTTTTAGATTGTAACAGTGGAGCCTGCAACGATTTCCAAAATCTCTCCAGTAATCTTGGCTTGACGTTGCCTGTTGTAGGAGATAGAGAGGCTCTTGTTCAAATCCCTGGCATTGTCACTGGCGTTGTTCATGGCATTCATTCGAGCGGCAAGTTCACTGGCTATGGACTCTTGCAAAGCTCTTAGTATTTGGCTGTTCAGGTACAAAGGTAGCAAGGCGTCCAGGATTTGGACAGGCTCCTGTTCAAAGGTAAGTACACCAGTGAACTCCGGCGTTTCCGTGCGTACGGTCTCTCTCTCGACCGAGAATTTTCCCTCCTTGGTCGTCAATCGGAACATCTCATCATCTGCGGCATCTACGCAGTTGCCATTGATGTCGCAGACCTCTCCCTGGGGAGAAAGAGGGAGCAGCGTGTGAATCACAGGATCGGACTTGATCAAAGAAACAAACCTAGTGTACAAGAGCTCCACCTTGTCGACATCCTCGCTAACGAACAGGGAGAAGAGCTCATCGGCTATGGCTTGTGCTTCTTTGGTTGTTGGAGCAGTTCCACTGTCGACGTACCTGTCCACTGGTATATGAGGTCTTCTCTTGAAATAGCTGTTTCCTTTCTTTCCGATGCTCACAATAGTGAAGTCTACCCCTATCTTCCTTAGCTGCCTCATCCTCTCCTCCGCCTTCTTCAGCACATAGTTGTTGAAACCTCCACACAGACCACGATCGCCTGTGATGACCACCAGCGCAATCTTCTTGACGGTCCTTATCTGCAGAAAACAAAAAGATCATTATGAACCGCGTCATATGAGGAAAGCAAAGCTTTATGAAACTTTCATGTAACAAACCTCTACGTTTCTTGCTGATAATGAAGTTCTAGTCTACTGACCTGTGTCAATGGTATGTCAATGTCTTCAGTCTGCAGTTGGGAGTTAACATTGAAGAGCACTTTCACGAGATTCTCCGAGAAAGGACGACCATTCACGACCGCCTCCTGAGCTCTCCGCACCTTAGCAGCAGCGACGAGCTTCATGGCATCGGTTATCTTCTGCGTGTTCTTCACAGTGGCGATGCGGTCCCTGAGATCCTTGAGACCGCACACGGTCACCGACCGACTCTCGGGCCTCTTGCTCTCGAGCTCGGAATTCATGTCGACGGATTCAGTGATTCTGAGTGAAAGCGAGCGACTGGACAGTCCTTCAAAAGCTGGACATGCAACAGCCTTCCGTCCGCCGCTTGATCTCTTCTTCCCCGCACCGCACTGCACTGTTGCCGCGGCCACGGAAAGTGAAGAGTTACAAGCAACAGAAGCCATTTTTTCTCAACTATCTCCAAAAAAAATTCTTCCTGAGCTGAGAAAGCTCCTTAATCTTGTGAGATTGGTGTGTAAGGATCTCGCTCCGTGCGCGCGCGACAGAGCGGCGGACACACACACAATAGGCTACTCTCCCAGTGCGCAGAGAGAAAGGAGAGAGAAGACACCCTTCAAAATACCGGGTCGGGTGCCGTGTACTCTCTCACCCAGTTTCCACATGGACGGCTAAGATCTCAGTTTAGCACTTATCGGACGCGCAAGATGCGCCTAAAAGAACACATAATGACCTCCTATGCGCTATCGGGACATGCACCAATGAGGGAGAGTCTTCTTCTGTGGATAAGACGTAACCGTAGTTAGAGTCGAGTTACATGAAAAATTGAAGAATCTCATTCGTTGGAATTTAACCAGAGGTGGTTTAGTGAGTGGCGGGACTTTTTTTTTTTCCTGTTCTGTTCTTTTTCGTTTTCTTTTTCTTTTCTGTTCGTTCTTTTGTCTTCTTCTTCTTCTTTTACATTTCTTTTAGGGGTCTCTTTTCTTTTTTAAGTCTCTTTATATTAGATTTCAAAATTTATTACATTTGGTGGTCTGATGCTTTGAATTCTTAGAGACTTGAGAGCTTCCATGCAAGGCCAGAGAGCTCTCTGTTAATTTTGTTCACTGGTTTTTTTTTTTTGGAATTTTTTGAATTTATTTATTTTTTGGCTTTTCACCTTTTAAAGGTGATTTTTATTTTTATTTTTTTTGAAAAAGAACAATGGTTTTTTATTGAAGGTTGGGGCTGTTTTGTTTTTATGTCTATGATTTTTAAGGTTTTATTGAAGTTTGATAATTATATAGTGATCGTGGATCATATGTGTGTTGAAAGGGTTATTCTAATTTGGATGCTCCTTTCAGTGACATTGGGTAATTCATTTCTTTTGCACATCACGAGCTAGAGATTCATTATTTCAAAATTTGTCACCTTCAATGTTTGGGGTTCAACCAATTTTGTGGACTTTGTTGGGAAAAAAAAAAAAAAAACCTTTTTTTTTGGGTAAAACCGAAACAAAGAACTCATTAGGAAATGGTGGAGACAATTGTATGCCATACAAACGTGAGATGAATTAAATTTGAATACAACTTGAATTTGAAGTCAATGGAATTTTAATTTTGTTCAATGTATTCTAATTCAATACAAGTTTTATGGAATGTCATTCAATATCATAATACATGAGTAGATTTAGCATAAATTAAATTAATTTTTTTATTTAGTAAATTCTTTTGAAAAATCATTAGCCCTCTTGTCAAAATTTTCAAAATTTAGATTGAAGGCAACTAGAATCAAACCCTAACCTAGTAGGGACAAACACATTAGTTATGAACTAGTTGGGCATGAAGACAACATGAGAGTTATGATAATTGTTGTACATTTAGTAGATATATTCCTTACATGTTGAAAAAAATTTAATTTAAAAACTCATTTGCTAAAGTTAAAATTAAGTGCTGGTTCACATTGGCCCTTTGGAAAATCATTAATTAATGAGTGAGATTTCCTTAATGTGATTTTCTAATTTTTAGATTTAAGGCTCCCTTTACACTATGACGAGGGACCATGACCATGGAAATGTTGAAAGCCCTCAAAACATAATCAAAGTCTAAGGTAACAACATACTATGATAGAACCAAAAATTTAATTAATTATTTTATGTATTTTTTAATTTTTAGTTTGATATTTTTTAATTTTATTGATTTAGGGTTTTTTTTCATTTTTTTCTTTACTCTCCTTCCATTTTTTTTTTTTTTACTTTTCTTTTTTTTTTTTTTTTTTTTTTTTTTTTTTTTTTTTTTTTTCTTTTTTTTTTTTTTTTCTTTTTTTTTTTTTTTTTTTTCATTTTTTTCATTTTAGCAAGAAGGATCACCATGAAGAGAAAACAATATTTTAAAAAACTCTGACCAATCACAAGTTTTTTGGCCAATGGGTTAACGAACTTCACTATGTTCACCTTTAATTATTTTCTTAAATTGAAACAACGTTATGTAAGAAAATCAAGAAATCACAATTTTTTGGACTACGTGCTAACAAAACTTTGCACCTACCTTCCCCAAAAAAAGAAAAAAAAATTGAGAAATTTTATGTCAAAAATTCCAACATCCAACCAATCAAGCTTCTTTTTGGCTCATGATCTAATGAACTTCCCATCTTCCAAAACAATTATTAAAAATTTGGAAAACAATTATGACAAAAAATGTTAAACTAATCGTGGCTTTTTGGCTCATGGTCTAATAATTGTCTGACCCACCTCTACCCACCTCTAAAAAAAGTTATTAAAAAAATTTAATTTGGACCATCAAAATATGACCAATCTTGGTTTTTTTAAGCTCATGGTCTAATGGACTTGGTGTTAGGCACACCTCTTTGAGGGGGGAGGGGCTTATAGCAAGTTTGTTAGACCATGAGACATTGTCCATGTTGTATTTAATGTTGATTTTTCATCCATTTACTATTCCCTAGACTCTAGGTCATTCAACCTTTGTGTAAAGTGAATTTGAACTTTGAAATGAATTTTTTTTCCAATCATAATCTTTTTGTTTTTGATGGTCATGGGCTTTGGAGCTCTAGTGTAAAAGTGGCCTAAGCTAGTGAAGATATTCAATTTCGTATTATTTTTGTCACTATAAATTATTTTAAATATTTTCTCAAAACTATGTTGTATTGGGTCCTCATTCACAATTGGGGGTTTCCTTTATAGATTCCCAAACTTTTTTCCTTTATTTTTTACAAATAATATTTACACATGACAAATTTAAATGAAATAACTAATAGTCCAAGTTAAAATAATTTGTGGTGGTGATGATTTTTTCACATGCTTGCATTATTGTGCAATATTTTTTTAATATAAAAATGTGAACTTTTTTTAATAAACTCTTACAGACAACTAAACATGTTTTTTTAATGATTATTTCTTGCACATGTAACATGTGCCTAGAGCTAGAAATTATGAGGCTAATAAATATAATCAACAAATGAATTTTTATTTTTTAAACCTATTCATTATATCTTTTTGGTTTAGAATTTTGAACTTTTGAAATTTTGATATTGATTATACCCAATAAACATGTATTTGCATAAAGAGAAACATGTTTTTTGTCGATAAAAAAATTGAAACCAATTGCATTCTTTTATTTTAAATTATAATATGGACAATTAACTATAAATTAACTAGAGATTCAAAATGATTTTCACACAACATCAGGCTAATAACACAAGCCATAATATTGTCCATGATATTGAAATTGGTATTAAATTGGTACAAGATTAGTATTGCCTCAAGTCCCTACCAACTTGATATGGGTACTACCCAAGCCATATTAGGTTCATAAGGTCTTTGCTACCAATATTGATACCATTGTCCATACCAAGTGCATGCTTACATATCATACCGATGTTGGTGCAAACATTGATGCTAACTTTAGATTTTTTTGGGTGAATAACTATAATTCAATATGATGTGTGTACAAATCATCAAAAACAATGAGAAAATTCCTTTAGTATTTTGAGGGTTCTTGCTCTTGTGAACTAGATTCACAAAATATACCATGCATTTTATAGATAAGTTAATTACCCTACGATGGAAGCCATGCCAAATTCAAGGGCCTTAGTGAAATTGGTTATGCCAAGCCCCTTCCCTATTCTGTATATTGTAGGGGTTTTCAAATAAACATTTCACCAAAACAATTAAACCCAATTCTTCTTGCACACCTTAAAGTCCACATTCATAACATTTTCAATATTGGTAGCTTGACTTAACTAACTACGATATAACTAAACAATTAAACTAACACATTTGATAGCTATCATGCATTCCTATGTCAGCACCTATAACCATCGCTATCACCATGCTCACATCAAATAACATAAAATTACCTTGAATGGTACAGCACATCCAACCTCCCTCCCCCCTATCCGAGGTTGAGGTCCCCTTCAACTAAATAACATTATAGAACCACTTGTTGGAAATCCACCATGGATAAACACTTTGGTTCCAAAGCAAAAGGACCACCAAGTTGAGTGCAAATGTGAGCCCCTTCATTAATCACCTAATTGTAATCCTTCAAATCCCCAACCAAGTGTGAATTACCATGGAATAAAATTTTAGAATAGGTATATTATGTGACCATAAAAACCTAGGTCTATTGGGTGCATCGAAAACAAAACCATTTGCCAATTAGCATTTTTTCCATTGGCAGCATGAAACAGCCCATATACCAACCTTGAGAACACTGATCACAAATCAACATAATGGCGACTCTTGAAAATTACCCACACAAGATACATCATAAGCCAGAAAAAACCACGGTTAAAGATGGGTCAATTTGGCCATTCACATTAGGAAAATGACATGGTGCACAATTACACACATTGTCCTTCCATGTCTAACCATCTCAACCTTCCAATGATAACACTTTAGAAGGTAAAACCTTTTGCACATGTAGAATAACATGTTTCGTAATCGCATCCAAAATAGTTAGTGTTGTTTGCTACAAGTAAACATAATCTCCTCACTCAAACCTCCAAACCTAAGGCCAATAACCACCTCCATGTATAATGGCATAACACAATGTATTTCAATGTTGGACAATTGCCAAATTTTCCATAGCCATGGGCATCACACATTGGAACAAGGTGGCTCAATGTTCACATGCATGAATCCACACATTAAGATCATCCATGTTGTTTATTGCCATTGCATCTTATTGGATTGAAACTGGTAACTTGGGCTCATGGCCAAACAATAAGAAATATGGTGAAAAATATGAAAGAAAAACTTGTTAGAGTAGTTGTAGTAGCCATAATAGATATAAAAACCATGGTAGCTATAAGTCCCATTCTCAAGTATGGCCCTTATGGAGACCATACTTTTGCAAAGTTTCCTTCACCATTTGCACCATCCATTTGACTAACATGTTTACCTCATGGTGGTCTTGTGAAATTGTGTGATGATCAAGTGTTTTCTCACAAAACTTTTGGAATTCCCCATAAAATTTTGTACCCTGGTCAGTGAGAACTTTGGCTAGAACCCCAAACCTATCAAGTGCCCTATCCAAAAATGCATATGTTGCCTTTTTTCGCTTGTACAATTTGGCAACATAACCAATTCTAACCACTTGGAAAAATGCTTAATCATAACTAAAACATATTGCTTATGCCGAGATGTCCAACTCAATGAGCTGACAAAATCTAAACTCCATTAATACCCAAGCCCCATAATTGATAAAAATTATAGGTGAAAAATAGGTGCATTGAAAAATGCCCAAACTTGGTCACACACCATACACCTATAACAAATTGTTGAACTTTCAATTACATCCTTCACCACCAATATTGTGTACAGAATAAATTGTATGGACCCATCAAACCCCAAAATGGCCCAACTCTTCATGAATATGCCTCACAAGGCTCTCACGTTGTTATGGGCAAAACACAACCTTGACTTGTCCATTTGCCCACATCCGTAGGAGGAAATGACCTTCCCATTTGAACTACTTGGCCTTATGCACAACATGATCCCTTTCCTTGGGTGTTAATCCAAATGGAACTTCACATGCTTACAAATATACAACAACACGTGCATGGTCATAAATATCTAGGGCACCATTGCCCTTTGACTCCATGTCCACATCATGGGGATCCCCATCATCAACATTAGTCTAATGAACATCTCCAAAACACCCCAATAAAGTACAAAGGTATGGAAAGGCATGCCATCCTAGTACCACCTCCAAATCCACATCACCATGTGAACGAACCATAATGGTATCCTCCTCGTTGGAACTTGGGTTTTAACTCAACCCATTGGCATCTCGATTAACCCTACCAGGCTTATGAATTATATCAAAATCATACTCTTGTAGGATAAGTGCCCACCTGGCCAACTTTCCCATGAGTCAATATATTTTCATAAGGGATTTCACAAGCTAGTGACCAATAATCAAAATGAATAGGCTACCATAAAGATAACATCGGAATGATGAAATAGCCCAAACAACCATAAGGCACTCCCCCTCATATGAGTTGTATTTGGTCTATGTCTTGTTGTTGGACCAACTAACATATGCCACCACAAATTTTCGACCATCATCATCAAGTTGGGTAAGCATAGCTCCCACCTTATAATGTTTTAATTAGTGTGTAATTGGAACAATCATCCTTGAATGGGTCACCTCAAAATGGGAATTGATGAAAGCCTAGCCTTTAATTCCTAAAAGGCCTACTATTATGCTTCATCCAAAAAAAACTTGTAACTAACTAACATCTATTGGTTGGGGAACCTATGAAATGGCCTCAACCTTGGCCTTCTAAACCCCCAATCCACCTAGATAAATCATGTGACCCAGGTATTCGATTTGAATATGAAAAAACTAGCATTTGCCTGGATGAAATTTAAAATTATGTTCCTTAAGACTTCTAAACACCTCTTGCAAATGGTGCATATGATCTCCTAGGGTTAGGCTAAAAAACATGATGTCATCAATGTAGCATTTGGCAAAACCAAGACCCACCAACACTTGATCCATGACCCTTTGAAATTCTACAAGGGCATTCTTTAAACCAAATGGCAAAAAAATTCATTAGTACAAACAATCCTTCCCACCGGGATCAATTCCCCAAAAAGTCATTTTGACTTTGTCGCCCTCTCTCAATGGCAACTGATGGTAGTCAGACTTCAAACCTTGGCTTGTCCAAGGGCATCAAAGATCTTCTCCGACAGGGCATGGCATATTTGTTTAAATGGGTCTTTATTCACCGGACAATAATCCCCACACATGTGGAGTTCAATCCAATTGTTAAAAATGTCCTTGACTAGCATCACCGTTGTTAAGGCATATTCACCCAAGTAGACAGTTCAACCAAACCAATATCCAACAACTCCATTGTTCGAGCTTAAATTAAGGCTCTTTCCACTTCACTAAGCATGTAACATCACTTGAAATTTGGATTATCACGTTCCAATATCATTTTGACCTATTGTCCCATTAATTAACCCAATTCCTTCAAACAAAAGGCAAAACATCCAGTGAAATCTTATATTATCCATCATGCTTCATGCACCTCACCTCTTGTAATTCTTGGGTCAATTTTTGGGTCCCATGTTTTTGTAATCACATGTACCTTGGGTTGGGATGATGGAACATCCCTAGCACCGAAGGTTGAAGGCATGGCATGTGATTACTATGTAAAATGTGGAAATGTGTCATCATGTCTTGGTGCCCCACATCACCAATTTCCTATTCCACCCCAAAAAATATCCATTGGCATCCTTGATCCCATAATTGCCAAGGATGTACTTGTCATGTTGTAACATCACCCACCCCCCCTTGCACCACCATAATTAACCTACACAAAAGGTGCAACAAGTGAAAGATGAGGTGAAGAAGGTGGGTGTGATTAGCTAGAACATAATTGTTCTGACAAGACCAAACTAAAAATCCATGTGAGGTAATTAAGATCCATAACTTGCCCCAAAATCTACCTACAAATTCTTTCAAAAATGCCTTGCACATTGTGGTGCCAATGTAGAACCCCATGGCACATTTCCTTTCATTTGCATTGGATTCTTCCATACTAGATGAATGGGGTCCCAAATCATCCCCAGGGCCCCATTCTAAATGCATGAAAATGTGGAAAACTCAAGAATGTTGGTAAGGTTGTTCATGGAAGGCCAACCCTATTGACCATAGCTAAAGGTGGTCAGTCATCATGATGAACTGCATATGAAAGGCATCCTAGATTTAATATGTCATCCATTAAGCATGTGGGTGACCTAGGAATGAACTCATATGTTCATTAGATCATCTTGGGTGGTGCTAAGTTAGTCCATATCTATTGGAACCAACCAACTAAAACAATATCCACTTGCACTAGCTCGCTAATTTAAGCTTTGATATGTTGCCATCCATCCAAAACAATTGGCCTAGACTCCCCCAATGGTGGGACATTCTACAACAAATATGCATATTGGTGCATATGTGTATATTACAAATGTTGCACAACATGAATCAATTCTTAGAATAAACCCGACTTAGGATTGGAAAATCCTTAGCATGTACCTATTTATGAAAAACCTCGGCATGACCATCCAAAAATGACCAAGTCAATTGACCCAATCTCGGCCAAATTTAGCACCCCCAACAAGGTGATGTTCTTTAGTAATGAACACTAATAACCATGTATGGCCAATGTTGGTAACAAGTGGGGATACTTTTGTTGTAACATAATAACATGGCGCATGTGGGTTTGTTTGGTTTGTGGATCCTTCTTCACATAATGGTATCTCTAGATTAGGATGCTTAACTATAGAGTTGTAACTAAGTTATAATTAATGCCTCCAAACAACTCAAGTACGCATATTTTGATGCGCCCCCAATTCTTTAAAAAACCCAAATGTGAGTTTCAGAGTGAAAGAACATAAAAAGAAAAAAGTCAGGCACACTCTTTAATCCTCAACATTTCAGGTGTAGGAAGGTGTGCTAGAGCTTTGAGATGGGACTAGGACGAACTTACAAACAAAAATTCAAAATGAAATCAATTTGCACAACCAAAAAAAGAAGGTAATTAATGCAAGTTGAATGTAAATGGTGTGGCATACTTAGTAAGGACAATTTCAAGCACAAGCTTTACACCAGCTTGCAACCTTTGGGAGGAGGCACCACTCCCCTCCCTATAGTATATTCTATGAATTTCTGTATTAGTTGCATCCAAAGGACACATTTTTCTAGAACTCCCAAATGGGAGTCCCAAAATTGGGACATTTGTTGTTTTGAAATTTTGGATGATCATATCTTCTTCAAATCAAACCTTTTTGGATCATGCAAGGGTAATATCTTATATCCCTTAAAAAGGTCTTTCCAATGGTGTATTGCATGTCCCAATTGGAGATCATTTGACCCCTACTCGAAAGGGATTTAAGACCATTCTTTTTATTATAATTCATGCATTTCATGTATAAATGAATAATGTGAAGACACTTTAGGCATCCAATGTGGGACCTTTTCAATGGTATCCTGGGGGCCCAATTTGGTGTTTGTTTACTTTTTCAACCAAGGTTTTGAATATTTGGGACTCTCACACAATTCAAGTCCCAAAGTGGAAACGCACTTGGGAATCATTGGGCTCAATCTCTTGCTCTCCTTCACTTTTGAGAGTATGTTTCACTTTTGAACACATTCTTTTGGCCTCATGTGGTTTAACACTCCACATGTAGTCATGAACCCAATGTTAGGGTTGCAAGATATTCCATCCTTGGGAATATCCCACTAAATAATCCCAATATCCAATGGGCTCAAACTTGGAAGCCCATTACTAACATCCACTAGTGAACATGGGCTTGGTGCTAATAAAGTGTGCCAAGCTTAATGAATGTAGTGATTGGCATATGCCTATAATTCATTCAATGTGCCCCACGGTGGTCCAAGATCCAATGGAAAACTTGGAATGATTGGCATTTCTTATGGCCCTGACATCACCAATTCACCATTTGGAGGTGCATCCTGATTATGGACATTACCTTCCAACAATTCAAATCCATGTGGAAGGCTTGAAAATCCAACTAACATAATTGACTAGTTAGAATTTGATGTTTGCCCTTTAATGAATCTCGAGCCTTGTGATTAGCTCGTGTATGCTAACCTGGATGATAGTATGTGGTTTCCTCCCAAAATCAATGGCAACCCATAGGGGGTACAACACCACACCTCCAACCAACACATCATAAGATGTAACATGTGTGACCACTACTCAAGCCCACACAATAGTGTAATTTGTTGGCTTGTTGGGATTAATTTGGATCACAATCTCTTGCTTGGTTAACCCTCGTGCCTTCTTTAACCCACCCATGGATGTCAAAATTTTAATATGGGCATGGGTCAAAATCGACACTAGTCAATCCAAGGCCATCAACATCAACTTTGCCCAACATTAATGGTTAGACACCAAAATCAAACAACACTTTATGGGGTTGGTACTAATGTGCCAATGCCCCCTTCAACTAAAACATTCCTTCCTCATCATGCACAACCATAACCCCAAGAATAACATTGGCAATTCGATCAATGGTTGGCCATGTTAAAAGGTCATGAAGTTTGGCCACAATTGCATGCCAGGATTCAAGTCGAACCCTAGTCACCTCTAAACGGTTAACCTCGTAAACTTGATGGGGAATTGCATGAAGTACAAAAGTGTCCTCCAACTTAACCATCACATTTATTATTCCACCATTTTCCCATAATGTGGCCGCCAAGCGAAACACGGCCCCTAGTTGAATACCTAAAATGACCAATGTTTCAATAGAAGATTATGGTGCCTAACACATTGCTTTAACCACCCCCATCAAACTTGTGGATGCTTTAGACCTAAGAATAGAATTAGGTGCCTTCCTTGACATTCCATTAAAAGTTGACGCCCCCGTGGGATTAGGAATGGTGTATGTTAACACAAATGATCATCGGAGACACACTTTGCGTTAAGTTACACCATGTTAAAGATCCAACCTCTCATTAACACCTCGTGGTTATGGTACTTACACATTAGCCCATCATAGTTGCAACAATGGAAATCATTTCATTAGGATTTAGAACCATAACATGGTTTTTATCATCTATTGCCCATGATTCATGATCTTTTGACATATGTGGCATTGTATCATCTAGTGCCACTGATTTTGAAAAACCAGCTCCACAAAAGGATCTTGGATTAGCCATATGATTAACCATTTTTTTAATCCCCGCCTTACCTTGACCTAGACGCAATGGATTTCATTTAGGCTACCATATTTATGATTCGGGCCTCCAACTATGCAAACCTAGCCTTGAGTTGGCTTAGCAGACGACCTTTTGTTGGCCATATTTTTCCCCTTTTAACCCTTCCCAGAACCTTGGCCCATATTGGCATTATTGTTCTGTGACTAACCCAACCATAATTTTGGGTGAAATGTGAAGTAATGATTGGCATCATGCCCATATGCATGACAATGGGAACATGGTTGGTTGGGATTGAAGTTGAAGGTTGTGGCATATGGTGGATTGGGTCAATCTTTTTTCTTGTGAGGCCCACCACACTTTTAACACTTGTTTTTTCCCCCTTGTTCTGCTAAATAAGATGTGGAATCACCATTTGAATATGGTTTAACCCCCTTTGCCCTTGGGTGGTATAGCCTTGGTGGGATGACCTTGTGATTGTTGATCTAATGGTGTTAAACAATTCGTTGAATTTTCCTTGTGAAATCCACTCATTCTCGATGACCACATGTTCTTCCACCATGTTCATCTCTCCTTTTTGACAATTGAAACACATTAACCAAAATGGGTCGGGTGGCTTGTAATAAAATGCATCTTGCACCAAATGCCTAAGCTCCTTGTCCAAAATCCCATACCAAAATTAAACTACTTGGGCTTCTGTGACATTTTGTGTCACAATGATCAACCCACACACTTGTGCATAGGCTTTTCGTAAGTTCTCAAAGGGCTTACGTTATAAATCTTGCAAACTTCGCAACTTTTCAATCCTAACCCCTTGGTAATTCCACCACAACTCATGGAAAAATTCCACAATGGGTTAAATGTGGGCAATGGACCCCCTATATTAATGGATGCACATGCACCACCACTCCAATGGTTCCACCACTTCAAGTGGTTCCACTGCCACTTGTGCTTCCACTTACATCTATCGAATTAATGCCCAAAATTGTTATTGCACCATTTGGGCCACAATTCCCCTAGTGATAGAAACATAATTGGAAGACCAATATAATCACCATTAATAAACTTGAACTTCATGGGCAAATCTAAACTCATGATAATCATCCATAAGCAACCCTTCCAAATGTTGAAATAAACCTTTCCATGTTATGAAGGGTGTGAATAGCTGGAAATTATGCATTTGTTGCATATCACACCAACTATCAAACTCTTGGATGAAATCATCTAGCTTAATGGTGCCAACCGCCCCCGAATATTGATGGGGCCTTTTGGTGGCTCCATACATCTTTTCCATGTCCCATAACAATGGTAAGGTGACAAACCTTGGAGAAAAATCTATGTCAAAATCTAAAGAATCTCCCCTAAATGATGATGAAGTTGGTGTGGGTGGACAAAACCGCATCCCTTACCCAATGAAACCACTAGTAACAGTGTCCCTATCCTTCGAATCTTGTGTCACTTCTATGATGAACCTTAAACCCTAACTTGGGTATGTCCCCTAAAATTCAATCACAAAAAAATGATACACTTATGGTGGTTCAAATTAAATTTATAATGATGTTGAACTTGTTGTGGCTTAACCAAACCCCCAAAACATAAACCTCATAACATGGTTCCCACAAAAACATTTCACAAGGCCAACAAACTAAAGCACATTGTGTTCACAACAAGGTGGTCTATTAGTCATTAACCCAATCTCATCACAACAAGCTATGGGACATCCTAGTGATCAAATCCAGACATATCTACAGCTACACCTCCAAGTACAACCTAAACCTTAATTAAAACCTAATCAACATGTTCATGGAAACCAAAAGTCAAGTAGGACCCGTTCAATGATCGGGATTAGGTGGTAACCTTGTCCCATGCCCAACCATTAACCACACCAATCACACCCCTACATTCATTACAACAATAATGACGCTCGTGGGAAGGCACATAACCTTTCCCTTGAAGTTTCACTCTTAACAATAAGCATAGACTACCAAAAGGTTGAACTGAGAACATATGTGCACCCCAAGGTCATAACCAAATGGCACACAACTTGGTAATCCCCTACCTCTTGAAAGCATATGATAATCTGATCAACATCCTAATAGGTAACAAGCATAACCCAATTAACGTGACTATAGATGCATAACTCATGCAACACAAATTTTCACTTTTGTGATTTTCGCATAGGAATCACGATAAGAATTAAAGTACTTCGTGTTTGCTGATGGTGTGGCATTCCACCACCTTTAAGGTGCAAAAAATATTAGTCATTAGCACAATGTTCAACCGCCAAATGTTTGGTATGAAAAAATTGACCACAAACCACCCTACACCCTAAAATGAACCTCCAAAAGTGCCTCTCTCCAATTGAGCTAAAAACTTTCACACTATAAGTGTTCCTCACTATGAATTAATTGCCATAAAAAGCTCTTGATTTCACCTTTGTATAGGTGAGGAATGAATTTCCAAAAATTAAATGGAAATTAACTCAAAAAATGCCAATTAGTCTTTGACCTCCAAAAAGTATTGTTTTTAAAACTTCTACAAGTTTACACATTTGTAAATTTATTCTCAAAAAATTCAAAGGTGCAAACAATTTGTCAAACTAACTCCATATGCAAAAGATATGAATTTTTGAAAAAATCCAAAATGAAATTGAGTAAAAAAACAATTTTTTATTTGATGTACATTCAAAAGTGGGCTATCCACTAACTAGCCTACCTAGATGATCACCAACCCCTATTCGCCCACTAGTCACCCTAATTAAATGGATGAAAAAATCATGAAAAAAGGATGAAATATTTCAAATGGATGAAACAACAAATTAAAAATGTTGGCAAGTTTGGATTGGTGCTAAACTTGCGTGCTAGGTTTGAAAATTTTTAAAAAATGAAAAATGAAAAGGAGGTCCGTATTGGACCTTTTTGGTCCTCCTTATTTTAGACTTGTGTCACTGCCCAAAAACCACCATGACAAAAAATAAAAAACCTTGAAGAGGGAGCTCCTTTTCTTTCTTTTTTTTCCTTTTATGTTATTACCATAGTTATTGCAATTGGCCGCATGGCAGAGTGACCACAACAACACATATGCAGGGAGGTAAGTGGCCCCACACTCTCCTTTTTCCTCCTAGTGACCAAAGACCAACCTTGGCAATGGCAAAATGGCATTGCCTATGTGTTGTTGTCATCACCTGCACGAACGCTAAGAGAGGGACAAGGAAAAAGGAGGGAGAGGTGGAGGGAGAGAAAAAAAACAAAGAAAAGGGGCTTCCTTTGGACAAAACTAGGGGCCCTCCTTTGATGTTTTTGAACTTTTTTTTTCTTCCAAAACTTTGTGCAACCTTCAAACTCTAAGGACTAGGCCATATTTGGGTTCAACTCCCAAAGGAGTTGTACATGAAAAACATGTCCACAAACATTATTTTCGCTAGACTAAGATGCGTACGAACAATGTTTGTAGCCCAAGCAAAATTCTTATAGAACCAACCTGTAACAACATAACAAAACCGAACTACCCAACACTTGTTGCTAACCAAATCATGTGCATAACATATACACAAAAAAACCAAAAACTCAGTGTTAAACAAATATAACCTTGTTGTGGCACAAAAACAACTAGCTAACTTTTGGTGATTAAAAAATGAACTCACCTACAACAAGGTAGGAAGTTAAGTTCAAAACATGGAAAACCAAAACATTTGCATATCAAAGAAAATTGCAAAGCAAAAACTATGCTTTAAAATCTCAAATCACCAAAAGCGATTTGAGGTCACACAAAATGGGATTATATCTCATAACAAATATCATGAACTGCATTCACACCTAAACTAGTTCAAAATTAATTAATTAGCTTAATTAACCCAGTTTATCCCTAATTACTTAGGACCTAACTAAACAACTAAATTAACACACTTGACAATTAGCTTAACCTTTTTTTTGTGGTAAAACTTGAAAGAACCAAAATTCGAAACATGTGTCACATCTTTATACATGGTTCAAGTAGGTAGCCATAATTCTAAAAAGTAAAATTAACATCACAAAATTCTAAAAAAATAAAACTAAACTTTTGCACCAAATTTTACTTGAATAATTAGGCTAGCAATTTTTTTATGCTCAAATATGTTTTTGATATTGTATTAACAATTCCAAGTTACTAAATAAAAAAATTGGGCATGTAATTTTTTTCACACTATTTAAGTAGTTGAATGCAAAACCATGATGGTACATACAATATCATTAATTTGTACATCAAGTTTTAGCTAGACATAGATGAAAGGCTCATAATAAGGATAGAGAGATCATTGTGATTTAATACTAACATTGAGTTTCATTAAATGTGGATTAATGTGATATTGAGATATGTTATATAATAATACAATATAATTGACTAGTGGATATCACATGTTTCAAACAATATCTATTAAATTACTTGGAAATGTGATATTTCAAAAGACCCACAAAAGGTGCAAACTTTGTTGTTATCATAATTGTTGTAAATATGAATTGAAAAGTCAAATTATCAACAAAAGCAACCATGAACTACGCTTGGAAATTATTTAATGGTGCACATAATCAATTAATATCCAATTGATATAGGATTTTATAATAAAACCTCATTTAATTTAAACTTTAAAAAAAAATTAATTGCATGATTAATGCAACACATGGATTATAATGCATATTTATACCCAACCTTATCCAACAAAATGTTAAAATTAATTTGAAATGGCATACATCATGTGTAAACATTGAACAAATAAAAATTCATATTAATTTTTTTAAAAAATTTAATGGACCAATATGGTCACCTAGCATGTAATTAGTGATCATAACTCTAACAAATGAGATTGAATGTAAAAACAATTTTTTTGCTTATTTCATCTCCTAATTGCAAAAGGCAACCTTCTCATAGAATCATCCTTTTCTTCATAAATAAATACCAACCATGACAAAATGAGGCATTGAAGACTTGCATAAGGTCCCTTTTCATGTCCTCCCTTAACAAAATATTACATAATCTATAATTTTCTTTATATTCAAAAGCATGTGGATGAGAACAACTTTTCATCGACTCTAATATGCATGTCAAGAAATTAAGGCCTTTTCAATGACCGCTTGGAGTATAATGGTAGAAACATAAATGATGACCTATTTCAACTACACTAATTGCAATCACAACATAAATAAATTTTTTAAAAACTCTCTTTTGACGACAATCATACACCAATAGTCTTAGTGGAATTTTGTTGTGAACATGACATATAATCATTTTACTAGGGTTTCATCCTTTTAATTTCATTGTCATGCATAAGTTATCAAGCATTTGAATGTACAATACATTCACATAAGTTCACAACTTGGACCCCAAGTCCAATCCAATGACAACATACAAAACATTAAAGTCAAATGCACTTGAAATGCAAAAATGTCACGAGATTTAGAGTCTTTAGAAACACATGTAGTGTGCACTAAAATTGTCCTTACTTTGATCAACATGAATCAATTGTATAAATTAACATTTATTTTGTTGTGTTGATTCTTGTATTTTTAAAATTTTTGATTATGTGATATAAAAAAATTGACAATTTATTCCTAAAAGTTAGCAAAATTAATTATATTTGCACTAGAAAAATACATTTCCCCAAGAATTTCTCAATTATTTTATTATAAAAATGACAAAATTTGTTAGGAAAAAAATCATTGTTCATGACAAATTTACACATTTAATTTTTGATTCTGAAAATTTTTGTTTCACACCTTAAAGATGTAATCCAAGGCAAATGCCATCAAACATTTAAATACAAGATTGTTCTTTCAATGTAGAAATCAACCTTGTTTACAAAATAGGTTTCAGTTTTTTGGAATTACTTTTGCTTTGAGTTCTTTATTTATTTGTCATTTAATTTTATCCATGTTGATTGGAACATAGTTTTGACATGTTATACATGTATCAATCATATTTTTATAAGTGTTAACTTGTTATATCAATCATACAAATTATGTTATGAATATAAATTTTTCTTATTTTTTTATAAGTGTTAATTGGTTTTTCCACCTTATTGATAACCTTTACCAATATCCTATACCTCTTATATATATATATATTAATTCACTACGTCTATCTGTCAATCTGTCTGACGGGGGTTTTGGGGGGTGGGGGAGGGAGAGGCCGGTGAAGCAGCGGGCGACCGGTGTCAGTCTGTGACATGGGTTGGACCACCACAGTTTCCGTGTACAAACCGTCTCCACAAAGCATTGCAGTCGTCCAAAGGGTAGGAATGACAGTCAGATCGCATCCCTCTCCCACCGCACCAGAGGCGGATATAAAAACCTCCCCCCCCCCCCCCCCCCCCCCCCCCCCCCCCCCACCCCAACAC
>Ga0116227_10003381_pt1 | contig 35522 bp, 24 predicted proteins | sample S1TSphgellanicum_FD_89693 | JGI IMG/M metagenome (GOLD analysis project Ga0116227, IMG submission 89693) | Host-associated microbial communities from peat moss isolated from Minnesota, USA - S1T2_Fb - Sphagnum magellanicum MG | ecosystem: Host-associated > Plants > Peat moss > Unclassified...
AAGCCGGCAATCCCTCTCCGACTTCCTAACACTACAAACCATCGATAACGACATGATGACATTACACTGCTGTTACGTGTTGTAGGTGCTAACAAGATGTGTAACACAGGGTTCAGGGTATGAGGAACCATGTCTACCTCTGCAGGAGCAACCGTTCCGTTTCCGATTAGGTACCAACGGTCGAGCTCGAGCATCGTCTCATCATCATCATCGGCATCATCTGCATCATCCGTTGTAGTTCCGTTCCTAATATCACTTTTCTTGTCACGATTATTCACAATCAGCTGCAAACAAGCAAGCCTCTCGGAGCTGCAATGATTCTCCCGAGTCCCGACAAATATCCTGCAAGAAGAACCTAGCGGCAGCCAGCAGATTAGAAGCACTCTACATCAATCAAGTCAAAAGAACAGAATTTGTTGTTGTTGTTCCTCTTCTTCTTTCCCTTGAGGACGCAATTTTGCAGTTACAAAAGAGATGTCGCTGAACACGAACCTAAGCGAAAGCGCTCAGATCGGAGCTCATCCTCTCGCATTCATCATCGTCAATATCACGAAGAGGGCAACGAATGAGGAGAGAAGGTAGCAAAACGATTTGAAAACAGATTCAGGCGGGAGTCCAATTTCCACATTTCCCAAGAGAGAAGGCCTTGAAACCCAGTTCCAGACACTTGAATGCATTCCGAGGCCTGTTGACACCAAAACATTAAAAAACACACACACAAAAACACCAAAACATTAAAAAAAACACGCACAGAAAACAAACCGCGGTGTTGTCCAGGGGAGAATTTTTACGACTATGGAATGTTCAAGACCATTGTGTTGGTGTATTGCCAAGCGATACTCGCTTGGTTAGTGGGCGAGCTTGGTGACACACCCAACAGGCCAAGACCATTCCATGCCATTAGAGGTCTGGAGGTGGCAGAACATTCAACAATTGTTTTAAAAATTCATGTTCAACAAAGATTTTGGTCACTATTACAAGTGTAGATAATTATCATTGCAAAATTCTGTCATATAATGTGATCAAGAAATTACATAATCTGCACCCTAGACATTAATGTATTTGTCTCTAGTCTTTCATATGCAGGGATTTTTTTTTTATTTTTTTTTTTAAAAATTTATCTCCCCCTCAATTTTGTGTTGTAGCTACAATGGTTGTCATACAAAGACGAATTAGCCGAATTGGGCTACAGGTTGGTTAGAGAGTAAAGTAAAAAAAAATTAAGAATTCTGCTATGTTTTGGGGACCTGATGGAACCTAATAATGGTTTAAATAATGGCAATTTCAGAAATTTTCTCCTTGAAATCTGGTGACTTTGGCACCTTTTTTTCTTTGTTTTTTTTTTTTTTAAATCGCTTGTATGAGATGGACTGAGCCTCGGTTAGTTCCCTAATTGCCATGGTGTTGCTCTTGCTTGATTTTGAAAGGAAAAAGTCTTTTGTGAGATCAGCTCACCTTCAAATGACAGGCACTTTGTGTGTGTTTTATGTCTCTTTTGACATCGTCCAACTTGAAAACTTCTTGGTGGTATAAAAAGTATTAGCATTTGATTGGCCTCGGTACTTGTCCTTGATGATGTTGGCCTGTTTGGCGGTTGAAGTAAACAACCTGAGTTGAAATTGTTATTTTCTATTTGCAAACAAATCCACCATGTTTTGGTTTGAGACAAATCCCTATCAACTAGCCTCTCAATACTTCCCCCCGAGATTTGAACCTATCACACAAATTTGAGATTCAAACAATCTTTTATTGTTGGCACCATTGTTCATCCCCAACAACCTAGAAATACTCTACAAAGATGTATTCATCAAATGACTCCTTTCATCACCAAATGCGAGAAGAGGACCAAATCCTCTTTTATGAATCAAGCCTTACATTCATTTTCATCAAATAAAGGTTATTTGTTCACAAACTTGTCCTCTCTTTGTATCTATGCTTTTATGTTATTTTAACAATGTGTTCAAAATTAAGTGTTAATTGGGTGTTCACAAATTATTGATATAATGTTTTGATTGCATTGTAACACAATGTTTAATCATCATAATATATTACAATGCAATTATATCAATGATTGTATCAACACTTAATTTTAAACAATCATTGTTAAAATGTTTTAAAAAAACACAAAACTTTGTAAAGAATAAGTTTGTAATAAGCTCTAATTTACTCACTTATTATCCCTTTATTTTTAACTAGTCTCTCACCTTGTTTGAACATTCAACTTACCCCACAATATTTGAGAACATGTTAAGGTCTTGGACATCCTTCATTAAAGCAACATTCAAGTATACTTGAATGAGAGCCAAAATCACTTACACAACTAGCAAACCAACTTGCATCATATAATTGTAAACCTATTTATCTCAACTTTTTGATACAAATGAGCATTTAAAATAAACGTGACTCAAATCTACATATGATTTTTCCTTCAATAAATATGGTAGCTACGTTTGTTCCACATCCATGATAGCCCTAGCTTCACAACCATTTGAATATTGGTCAATTGCCATTGAGACATAGTTGTTGTTTGAACTTACATCAAGTATAGGCCCAACCATGTCAAGTGTAACTCAAACATGTCAATAATGGATGTATTTTACAAATATTCCATGTTTGAATGAATATTCTCAAATCCTTTGTACAAGTTGGCTTGTTTGCATGTGTTGATTATTACCTTTACCAATTTTATTCAACCATGATAAAAATAATGCTTACTCATTTCAACAATGTCTAATCTATTTACATATCTTTCTACTTATACTTTGTGGAAAATCAAATCCTAATTTAGCAATGGTGTATTATGACCAACAAATGAGATATGGAACAAACAATCCAAGGATTCTAAACTTAGGGAACAACTCTTGATGTTTTTGAATGAAGGGTTGTTGATCAAACCTTCAATTCCATGATGCTCTAATATGAGGAATGTAAACCTTATCTAGAATAATTACATGAGATAATATTGCCCTCCTTGTACATCATTCTAATTCCAATGGCTATAGAAATAGCTTTCAAGCCTCCACCATATTAACATCATTATAGCTCATGAACAATCACTCAAATGTTGAAAATTGAAAGTTGATAATCTTGACTCAAGATCTCTCAATCTCAAGAGGCTGTGTACAAAAAGATAAGGAGACCATGTATATTGCATATGCACACATATGAAAGGTGCCCAACCAATTGAAGGATTGTTAGATAATTGTGCTTCAAGCTCAAAGGACAAGTTTGTTCTTGCCATGAGTTAGAAGGAATAGGTTCATGTGGAAGGAGAATAAGGCTTCAAATTATAAGCCCCTCCCGGAACTCACATGAGACCCAAAGACTTTCAATACCATCATACATCTTATTCATGTTTCATTTGCAAATTCACCACAAGCAATTAAGCCAACCATGCAAATCATGGTTGATGGAAAGTGATGGAAATTAATCACTATATCATTTGTTCATGTTACTTATCCTACCTGGTTCTTTGTAAGTGAAGAATAAGCAAACAGCACAAGGGGATGGATTCACATGTTTGAGCCCACTCCAGGAGACAGACTGAATTGCTGGAAAACCTACAAGTTTCCAAAATGTGATCAATCTTGGGATCTCTTTCCAGTACTTTTATATGGTTTTTATCGTGGTACTGAGAATGGTACCATGGTAAAAAGAAGTGTTAGGTGGGTAGCTATTGACTTGTGAACATGCAAGCTGGTACTTGTTTTGTGTTCACAGCTGGTAGTTGTTTTGGGTGTTTAAGAAAATTTCATATCAGCCTAGTACGGGTACTGGATCTTGTAAAAACTTTCATACCAACCCAGTTGTTCTGGTAATAGAGTCCAAGGCTGATTTTTGGCTTATATGAAGCAGGTATGTACCTGGTATTGCTTGGTATTACTACCAGGCAAATAGTGGTACAAGGCTATGGTCATGCCAATCTGATTGGTTCTTTGATACCAGGACCAAATACCAGTGAATATACCAGGCCCAGTATCCACCCAACAGACTCAAATTTTTGTGGGTTGCTTGTAAGCATTATAGATATACCATCCTTAACACTAAAGCATGGTCTCCAAGTCCAAATTTAACATTTCCTGTGTTAAACATAGCCTCTAAGAGGCCTCCCTTCAAGAAGCTGAAGGTACTGGAGCATAGTAGGTGTTGCTCCACCCTGGCCTTCAGTTCCACTCATGTAACCTGAAAACAAATGATGTGGATGACAGACACATCATTCATTTTTTCCATCTGACTAGGATCAATTAAGGTCAAAAGTATGGAAATATGATGCCTCTCTATGTACATCAACCTGCCATTTGGCATCTCGGTGAGGCTTCTTTCATCATATGGTGAAGTGGAATTCTAATCCAATGGATTGTTTGTAATCCACTTTGCAATTTAGTCTTCTGTAGGTTTCGAATGAATATAAAGAAGGAGCTAAGGCAAAGTATGACAACAAGCTAGGTTATTTTTCCCAATCCTATGAGCTTGGTGGGGGTGAAATTCATGTGCGTATCATCATGTGATGAGTGTTTTGTGTATGAGTTATGTTTGAGGTCGAGGCATCATCATAAACCAAAGTATGTTTTAGAGGATTCAAAGTGGGGTTTATACATCTGTGTGTTGTGTAAGCTCTGGAATGGAATAGAGAAGTTGGGTTCTCCGCAGAAATTGGAGCAGAGAGTGCTTCTTGTTGTCTCATTCATTGTTTTAGACTTGGTCAGCTTCCTATATGAAGGGTTTTGGAAGATGGGTTGAAAAACCAAAAAGAGGAACACATACCTATTAGATCTCTTTAGTGTGTTGAGCTGCTCAGTTACAAGTCTCTAAGTCTGACGCTCATCATATCGTTTCATGTCCAGCGATACATTTGGGAATGATTATTTGGTCTCATGGAATTTGTATAGCAAACCAAGATTGTTTAGTGTTCCATCTGTCAAATGTGATAAAGTCTGTAAGTTTGGCAACACGGATGTGTAAAAATGTAGTTCGTCTCTATGGGAAGTCTCATGTTCTGTTTTGAGTGATTGCTGAGGGTGGGGAGATGCAGGATCCAGAAGGAAATACAAGAAACAGACTGATGCAAGAACTCTGTAATTTTATTCATTGATTCCATAGGATGAGAGGATAGGGACATATATCTTACCTCTGTTTGTTGGCCTTGCCTACCAAGGCAAGTATATTGTGTTTAGATTCATTGTAGAGTATGGTAGCTTAATGGATTTTGACCCCTAGATAATAATAATAGGTCTATTTTTGTATGAGGAGTTTTGAAAGATGATATTTTCGGTTTGTGTTGAAACTTGAGATTAGTTCTAGAGTTATAAAATGTTGAAGGGTCTTGGTTTCTTTGAGAGGATTTTTTTGAAGATTATATTTTTTCATGGTGAGATATTTGAGTTTCCATAATTCTTCTTTTGCCTTAAGATACTTTTTAATGTAAATTCCAAGGCTACAGTGTGACACACCCCTTGTTTGGGTTTGTAATGGAAATGTAGAAGACATGGATCTGCCCATTGGCATGGTAGCTCAATGATGAATCTCATGAGGTTTAAACATGTAACACAATGTGTTGAGTTTACGAATTTGTGTGAAAGTGAATACAGGTTGTTTTGAACCCATTGTGTGCAATTGATTGTTTGTTTTGGTTACACCACCATTCATAATCCTTCTGTATCAAAAATTATGTAATATAAAACAAGTGCCAAAAATATCGTTTATATTACACTTATTAGTCCCCTTACAACAGGCCCTGCCACCATTTATGGAACACTTTACATGTAGGGTAAAGCCCGAGGGCAAGGGCTTTACAGGAATAAGGGGTGCTGCAAGGTGAAGCAGAGAGCGCAGGCCCTATTCTCATTATGCCTGCCCCTGAGAGTTTTACACAGTGTAAAAACTGCTGTGAATATTTTATTTTTAAAATTCCATGATACCCAGTGGGTACCTGCCGGATATAACAAGAAAAAATAAAGAACCCTTGCAAGTATTTCAAAAAATGTAAGACCCAGTAGGCATTATGCTATTCAAAATGCCCAACGGCCTATTATGCTATGTAAGGCTACCTACAACTATGGTATTAATTTTTTATTTAAATAATTTTTAATTTTTAATTTCTTTTTTAAAAACTATGAAGATTTTTATATCAGCATAAAGGCCTCACTATGTTCAGAAAATGAACCCCTTCCATGGTACTTAAAGGTGCATTCACACCTGGTGTTAAGGACTCTAGTATGGAGTCCCCTAACACCAAGCTAGTCATTAAGGACCTAAACCTATTTACCATGAAGATTTTATGTTAACATTCACTTAATATTAAACAATCACCCATTTAACATTGGGTGCCACCTATGATACCACCTAGATTTTCAGTTAACACTGACTCAACATTAGGTGTGAATGCACCTTGAAATGGATTTCAATGTCCTACTCACACCCTGTTTTAGGCGTTTGGTAGGTAGGACAAGCAGCCCTTTGCTGGTTCCACTTTTGGTGCAATAAATGGATGGTGGAGAACATGGTTGAATAATTAAGTAAGTTTGAGGATTCCATTTCAACAAATGATATATTCTCAAATATTTCATAAGATTCTTTATTTTCCTTCAGGAAAAAGAATATTCTTTTTTCTTTTTTTTTGAAAGTTTCAACATATCTTAAAAACAATATAATTAGTATCCAACTGGCCAGTGTGCTATGGGTATTATGCTAGTACACCAAAAATATTGTTGTTGCTCCACCCAGCCACTCAATTCAGACATTGTCCTCTAAAAAGCTCAACTGAATCAAGAATAAAAATTGCAAATGATTGAGAGGTGCAAAGAAAGTTAGAACCTGAAAGCATGATTGGGGCTCAACTACATGCCTGCAACCAACATCCATAAAACTCAGCATTGGATTGCATATGAAAGGAACCATTCTCAAACTCATAATAAAAGTTTTAAGAGTTCTTACTAGGCTCATCCCAAACCCTAAATGGACTCATAATTTTAAAACAACTCAATGTGGAAGGAAGACACAGAGTCTGCTCATCTGAAGTGTGCAACATCCCACAATGACTCGCTTGTCATTTCCCCTATCCAGTATCCGTGAACATGAAATATTAAACTCTTTAGAGTGATGGACAAATTAATTAGCACTACATCAGCCAATCATTGTTATTGATCATCATTTTTCTATACTTAGCCCTTTTAAAGAGCCTTCTATCCAGTGTTTTTTTTGTGGCAGAATTTCACCAAATTTCGACCTGAAAGATATGATTCCAGATTATACAGTCCATTTCCATGGAAAAAAATGGCCCAAATTTGCCAGATTTCGAGAAAAAAAAAATTCAAATCATCATACTTTTATGATAATTTTCAGTAGGTAGCCTGAAATATAGGAGGATTCTGATTTTTTTCTACTTTCCTATCTATTCTGTAGTCAAATCTGTTTAAATGATCTTATGGATGATCGTCACTTTAGCAACATCACAAAATTGCAACCATGCTTCTATCTTGTGAATATTTTCCAAGTCCAAAGTTCAAACTCAGTTTCATGTTATTTACATGGACTGACAAGAAGTAGAATTTTATTTATGCAATAAGTTAGAAGGCCAGGGTGAACCAGCGCCCACACTGGCACCTTCACCTCTTTGAGTGAGGCCTCTTAGTGGCCATATTAAGTCCCCAAAATGTTAGATTTGAACTCAGAAACCCTAATTCAGTTGTACAGCACTGAGCCAAATTTCCTAGTGTATCTAAAGGCTCCATTGCAGAGCATAAAACCCTGGTGTTGTTTTCTCACTTGTTTTCTTGTGATACCTAAAGGGTACCTGTTGAGTACCACACGCAAAAAATAATTTTTTTTAATCTGCACACTTTAGGCTCAGTAGGGTAGATCGGCTGGTGACCGAACACTTAAGCACTCAGGGCAGGCCAAATCCAAGGGGAGGTCTCTGTTATTTCTGTTGTCAAAACAAATCTTGAACCCCTCCTCTTGGCACATCCAACACATTAACAATCATCAAGAACAGATTAGAAATGAGAAAGATGGGACCCCCAAAGTAAAGAGGGTCAAGAACTCAAAAAACACAAAGCCAGTTCTCAAACATCCCAAAAATTTCTTGTATGTTGCTTTGTTGCTATTAGAGTTCAAAGATGATTTGTATAACTTTAGGTGGCACTCCTATAACACTTTAAACCATTTAAAATGAATAAAAAGTTATGAAGTTTGAAAGTAGGAGGGGTCCAAAGAGAAAAAAAAGAACACATTTTGTAAGTTGGAAAGCTTTTTTTTTTCTTATTATTTTTTCATTATTCCTTGCCATTTGCACTTCAAAGATGATTTCTAGAATTTGAGGTAGCTCTCCCATAACATTTTAAATTACTCAATGTGACACATATATGATGAAGATATAAATAAATGTTTGGTTGTAAGTAGTTAATCGACAATGGGCTAGTCTACCCTATCTCCCTTGTAGCAAGGGGTTCCTTCAATAACCACTGTTAGTTCTTGGCTCAAGGTAGTTATTTTGGGAACTCCTATTCCCCCAACATAAAATGATCATCATGTTTACCAAGTGTTTACATTTGTAACTTTTAAAGTCAATGGGCATCTTGCCCCAAGTCAAAAATATGTGCACGTGAATAAAAATATTGAAATTGTTAGTAAACATATTTTTCAAATAACGATAAATATTGTAAGTAATAATGATAACTTTTATTTTATTTTGTAATGTATCAAAATCAGAATGTATTGATGCATCATGTCATCATACATTATGTTATGTCATCATCATGAATCCCATGACACATGGACAAAAAGTTGTCACATTTCTATGTCTTTGGTTATTGTAATATAATTATTAATGTATACAAAAAACTAATACATTTTTCACACATTGTGTGACCAATACACTTCATGCATGATTTTTTTACACATGACAAATTAATGGTTGCATATAAAAAATTAAAACGTAGTCTACATTTTTTTCCACTCTTTAATTATAACCAATTGTTATTTTCCATGTGTTTTTTTATATACTCAATGAACTACCGGATTTGGGTGTAAAAGGATGTAAGAATAGAAAATAAAATTTACTTCTCCAACTTAGGTAAGCAAATAGTTTAATTATTTTCTTAACAAACTATTAGGAAGGAACACAAAAGTTCAACAACAACAACAAATTTGAAACAAATACAACTTCAAAAACTTACAAAATACTTTCAATAATAAATGGAAAGGACAACTTCAAAAATACCCAAAAACAAAAGGAAACTTTTTTAACTCCAAATGAAACACCTTTAATTTTCAAAAAATGATTTTGTTAAGTGCCTTAAATAAATCCACAACATAACAATGGAACTACTAGTTAACATGATCCCAAAACGACTTAATAAAAGACATGCAAATCTTGCAAAAATAATCTTGTAAAACATAAAATCTAATAGACATTCAATAAAGAGTTTCTAGTATATAATTTGGTAAAGTAAGTTTGGCAATTTTTCTACCTTCAATATCATCCCCATTTCTAATTGGGATTATGTCCTCATAATTACATTCATGTTTACAAGTATTTTACTAACAAAACTATTTTTCCATGGCAATAACCTCTACCACAATAGCTAATCCAATAACCTTTACTACATAATAAGTGTTAATAGATATACACGACAAGAAATCTTGTATTATGTAACCATCCAATTTATGATTACATGCAATTATTTGTCATTTGTGACTATGTTTTACAATTTTTATAATGAATAACCATCTTTTTAATTTTCTTACTATTTTTGCGACTATGGTATGACTACTAAATTGTACATCCTTCCATATTGATTAACTTCTTTGGTTTTTCATCCAAGAATGGGCCCTTATGCTCATTTAATTGCAATTTTTTGGTTTTTTTGTGGTGTGCCTATACATTGTATGTACACCGAAGTGTTTGCACTACATTTGAAGTATATTTAAGATGTAGTCAAAATACATGAAATATATATTAAACCCTATTTAATATATTTAAATATATTTAACCTATATTCAATGCATATTACATCATATTAAAATAAACAATTTCATAACAAAAATTTCAATGGTTCACTTTTAAGTTATTGATAATTATTATTTGATTAAATTTAAAATGATAACAATAACCAATTAATTAATTTAATAAAATAATTACATATTGTTGATGAATTATGAATTGATTGATTAATTAATTAAAAATGAAATGAAAGTGAATGTTAATTCTAAAATTAAATAATTAAAAAATGATAAGTAACTAGAGGTAGGTTTGTAAGTGGGTAGGTAAGTAGGTAATTACTTAGTAGCTAATTAATAATTAATAATTAATTATTTGGTTATTTTCTATTTACTTATTTAATTATGTAGTTACATAATTTACAAAATTAAAAAAATTAGCACAAAACATATGGGTTAAATTTTTTTGTCACAATTTAATTTGCGACTAAAGTGCAACTAAAAAATTTAACCCATATGTTTTATCCTTTTTTCTCATCTTGGAAACTATATAACAAAGGTGATTTCTCTTATGATTTCACATTAATGAACATGTGCCAGTGGGGATGAATTCAAAAAAGTTTAACTTTAAAAACAAAACATAAAATGAAATAATATCATTAACATGCCTATTTTTGACCCCCCCTACCTTCCTATTTACATGCTTATTAGGTTGGTAAATAAGATTTTTTTTTTTGAATATTTTTGAATTTTACATAAGTTTTAATTATGTAAATAGGTATGTAGCATAAATAATGTTACAACCCTAGCCTTGGGCTCGCGACCAAAGCAAGGGCTTGCAAGGTTACGGGCCAAGAGGGAAGCTTGGGAGTGAAGGAAAGTGTGAAGGAATGAACCTTCACATTTCTAAAGGAGCTTCCACTTTGGGAGTGGGAGTCTTGGTGAACTCCCAAATGTTCAAAGAACGATTACAAGGGTCAAAACCCAAGGGTTCGAGGAGTTCTTTATACCACTGGAAAATTATTGAAACGTAAATGTCTAAAATGGGCTCGCATGACCCATTTGGACATCTAAAACACAAGTTATGGCCAAAAGAAGAGTCGGGAGTCAAAGTGGCAATTTGACTCCCAACCACTAAAAGTTGGGAATCACCCTGAATTCCTTGCATGCAGGTGGTGTGCGACATACCGTTAGAAAGCTCTCAACAAGGACTACAACTTTGTTTTAAATCTCATCTCAATCAAAGGTTTGCACATGAAATTATGGGGCCCCAAAATCGCAAGAATCCCAATTTTGGCAATTTTGGGACTCCCACTTGGGAATCTCGGGACAAAAAGCAATTTGGATGTGGGCCTTGTGGAGAGGCATAAAATATACTACAAGGGGGAAGGTGGTGGCTTCCCCCAAGTCCACGCCATGATGAGTCTTGTGAATCCGAGTTGCCCGTGGTTCGTCCTAGCACCAAAAGTGCTCCAACTATGCATTAACCACCTTGTGTTGGTTTTGTGCAGGTCCGTGTGAGTAGTTAATGCCTGTCACTCTTCCTAGTCCCATCCCAAAGCTCCAGCATGCCCCTCTACCCTTCAAAGTGATGTGACCCAATGAGCGTGCCCTGACTCTTCGCTTTTCCGATGTCTTCAGTTTGAACTCACATTTGAGTCCATTAAGGAGCTTGGGGGTGCGTTAGGTAGGTAGGTATGTCCTACCTACTTAATTTTACGTACCTATTTACCTACATAAGCCTATGTACTTACCTATCTACTTACTTCAATAAATATTCATTTGATTTTTTTCCCAAAATAATTAATATGCCATGTGGTAGGTTTCAATTACATAATGTGTCACAATTTAAAACCATTTTAAATGAATGTTCATAGCCAATTTCAATGTTTGAATTTTTTTAAAAATTCACCCAAAATTCCTCACAACGCCACATGGTGGATTTTGGTATTGCCAAGTGACACCATTAAAAGTCATTAGAATTTGATGGCATGGATTTTTTCAACATTTAAATCATTGTTTTTAAATTATTTAAATTTAAGACTTAAATAATGTGTGGATATTTCATAGTTGCAAAAACAAGATTTAATTGTAAATGTTATACGTATGGTTAAAGGGTAAACATATATATGTTGATTGTATACATCACCCATGGTTTTGGTGATATCATGCTAAATCATGATTTGTAATTAGATGTTGGTTACGATTTCACTTATTCAATTAAGACAATTTTAGTTATAAATTTTGGTTGCAATTATTTTATAATCACAAATTGAATTCAAAAATTGACATTTTTCTTCTAATAATAACATTGGATGTGTTTACTTTTTCTGCCCTAACTAAGAATTTTGCTATTACATCCACGTCAATAATAAGAACAACACTAATTTCATTAAGGATATGTACAAAGGAAACAATTGCAACATTAATTTTATTGGAAATGGTTATAGTTTCTGCAACATTAGTAATGATTATAAATTTTAATGTCGCAACCCTAACTTTGGGCTCGCGACCAAGGTAAAGGCTTGTAAAGGTGCGGGCCAAGAATGAAACTCGGGAGTCACATTTCATGTTCCTAGGAGTGTAAAAAAGTGTGAGGGAATGAACCCACACACTCCCAAGTGGGCTCCCACTTTAGGAGTTAGAGTCTTGATGGACTTTCAAATTTTCAAAGGACGATTATAGGTGTCAAAACTCATCAGAATGAAAATTTCCTTATATCATTAAAAGCTCTTAGAACGTAGATGTCTAAAATGGGCTTACATGACACATTTGGGCACTTAAAACATAAATTATGGCCAAAAGAAGGGTCGGGAGTCAAATTGGCAATTTGACTCCCGACCACTAAAAGTCAAGAATCACCTTAATTTCCTTGCGTTCAAGTGGCGTGTTACATACCGTTGGAAAGCTTTCAACAAGGGCTACAACTTTGCTCTAGACCTCACATCAATCAAAGGTCTACACACAAAGTTATGGGCCTGCAAAGTCATAGGAGTCCCAATTTTGGGAATTTCAGGACTCTAACTTGGGAGTCCCGGGACAAAATGACATTTGGGTGTTAGCTTCATGGCCAATCACAAAAAATACCATAAGGGGGAAGGTGTTGGCTTCTTTCAAGTTTGGGCTATGGTGAGTCTTGTGAGTCCGTGTTTGCCCGTGGCTAATCTGTGCACCAAAAGTGTTTTAATTATGCACTAATCATCTTGTTGTTTAATTTATGCAGGTATGTGTGAGTAATTGACTTACTTGTCATTTTTCCTAGTCACAATCCCAGAGCTCCAACGCGCCCCCTTACCCTCAAAGTGATGTGAACTAAGGAGCGTGCCCCAACTCCTTATCCTTCCGATGTTTTCACCCTTTAAACTCATAGTTGAGTCCATCAAAGAGTTTGGGGGTGCATCAAATTTTGTAGCTTTAATAACTATTATTATGTCAAAAAATTCTTTACAACAATATCATTTTTTTCTTGTGTTGTATATTCATTTATGTCATTTGAATTGTTTTACTTTCAATCTATTACATTGTATGGTTCTACAATGTATATTTCACTAAGTTAGTTTTTGCATTCATAACTTTAGGGTTAAAAGGCCAAATACTAATAACCCTAAACCTTCATACGATGTTCTTTACAGTTAATGTTTGATCTAGTGCTAAGTGAAAGCACACTATGGTGGTCAAAGATTGTTGTTACAAATAATACATTTTGAAATAGAAAATTTATTTTATGTGTTTTATAAAACACTTTATGAAATGAAAGAAAATTTATCCCCAAGATAATATAAAATGTAACCCCCAAAAAGTACATTTCCTTGCTCAAAATGTACCACCTAGTGTGCTTTCACCTTGGCTTGACTACCCAACCTGTTAGCATGATCTTGTTGGGTTCTAGATAATTGTTCTTTTCCATTGCCCCATCCCCCTTTTTTTTTAACATTGTTTTGAATAGCTTGAAGCATGATACATCCAATTATTCTAAAACATGAAAGGTGTGGTTAAACAATGTAAACATATTTAAACCAAATTCTTGTGCATGTTTTATAGCTTCCAATGAGACATGAGAACCATGCCCATCTGTAATTAAAAGATGATGATTAGATTGAAAAATCCCCATTGGTACTAATTTTTTGCAAAAAAACAAATCTTTAAATAAGGTTGAAATCATCCAAGTTTTCTTTTGTTTTACCATACATTAGTTTGGTTTGTAATTTTGGATGTAATTGTCATGCAATTGTTTTCCCCTAAATATGTAAAATGCTTGTATAAACCCCCCACTTGCATTCACAACACAATTGATAGTTAATCACTTTTTGGATTTTGGAATCATGATGTATGTTTGTCAAGATCCTTGTTTGGTTAACAACCTAATTCCATTTTGCCTCCTTGCTTGAACTCCATTTTCATTAGAGTTCTAGATGTGTTTTGTGTACAATTCTGTTTGATGTATAACATTTGCAAATTAGTGTAAAATTTCTGGTAGATATTATTGGTCAAGCCTTGGACTTTGCAGACCTTTAACCCTTCTACTTGCTTGATGTTGAGTTCAAGGTGGCAATGCTTGAACCAATGCCACCAGCTAGCATTAAGTACTCCATTGCATAATGGAGTAGGTTTAATTTGGTTGAGTTCAACCACTTTCATCCTTAGTTGTTGCAAGCTGATAAACAACCCTAATCCTTGCATTGTGAGTACCACCTTAACAATGGCAACATCTTCTTCATCTATTAACAACCCTCCAAATCTGATCCTTTCACCCTTTGTTTTACCATTTAGATGATCTGTAAGAAAAGACAATGGTATACCCCAATTCCTACTTGCTTTTTTCATCATGCTTGTTCCCCTTCCACTTCCTCCATTGTTTCCTTTAACGCTTGATCCATCCATTTTCCTTTCACAAAAGCTCTCTTAACCCTAGTTGTTTCAAGTGTGCTTGTTACTGCAGGTTGGATGTTTTCCTTGTTTGTAGTTGATTGTTTGGGCACACTAGATCTATGCATCTGAGGCACATTGGGATTCATGGCTACTTGTTGCCTCTTGGCCCAAGCCTCCAGCAACTAAGTGGTGTTTGATCTGGCCCTACAAGAGGTACAACCTTAACCTTGTGCCTCCTTTAATCAAACCATGATACCAAAAAGTATGTTATATCAGGGTAGAATTAAATAGCACAGGACTTTGGTACATGGTTAGATATGAATAAATTGGAAAACTCAACGAAGTTTTCCTAAACTAAATCAACATCATTTGTTGTTGTGCAAGTTATTGAAACATATCTCATATTCCACTGGGCTGCAATCATTTGAAATTTGCCTCTCTTTGAACTTAATACCCCATTGTTTGGTCTTGTTGATTTTTGTATCCAACAATACCCTAAAAACTTCCTACACTTGAAATTGTGAAGTCTATTGATGTAATCAACCCCTCTCTTCTCCCCCACACCTTCCTGAATCTTTAGCTTGCTATTTTGGCACACAACTATTTTGGACTGCAGCTCCTCTACCTTGCCCTCAAGCTCACGAACAGAATACTCCAATTCGTCTGTAGGCTCTATCTTGATCCTAACAGGTAGATGAACTAGAGCATCCTACTAGATGGTAGGCCTGTGTTGGGCCAGCTTACCCCATAGAAACCAGACCCGGTGACTGTTGGATTCTTGTTAACGGGAACTAGCAGTTTGGTGGGTGGCCCCTCCTCCCCTATAACATTGGCCCAAACTCCAAACCCAATTTCACACTCTTTGAAAGTTGTACTTCATCCGAAGTACAATCAAGGGCGTAACCACCCGACCAGCAGTTCACAGTAGTAGGAAACGTGCCCTTGTGATTAGCCTACCTCATGAGAGTAGAGTGCATGAGATATTTGTTTAGTTGAAGCTGAGGTGAAGCAAAGCTGTGGTTGGAAATCCACAAATTTGCCTGCCTGCCCTCTTCCAATTAGCTTGACTGGGGGTGCCAACGGCTTGTCAGGTCGGGTCTGCTGTTGTGCTTCAAGTCTTTTTAAAATCCACAAATATAAGGCTTTCTTTTTTTGTCCTCACTTCTTCACCTTTGCAGCTAGCTTCTTATGAAGCACTCTAAGGAAACCTCTTATTTGATGCTGATACTTAATACTTTTTAAAAATGTGACCCCACCACTTTATCAGTTTTCTTCAATCAAGTGATTGATCGTGTTTACATTTGTTTCAACAATACTTCTTGTGGATGGATTTCCATCCGGGTTTTTCTTCAATTGCTAGTACTTGAGGTGCCGTTTTAAGTGTAAGGTAACTCCCCAGGAGTGGGGAGTTTCCAAAATAACGGCCCCTCAGGCCAGAGTCAAGTGTGGGTCTTTCAGGGATTCCTCCTGGCTCCTTGGGAGTTGCTTGAGGAAAAGTGCACTTTAAAAAAGTGACAAATGAGAACCCATGAGCAACCCCCATGAAATTGTGAAATGCTTGATGAGATCATGAATTGTTTGACAATTTACAGAAATGCCCCAGCCTATTTACAAAAACTCACCTCCACAGAGCGAAATTATGCATTGTAACACCCACTCCTGCTAGTGTTCAAAAAACCAGGCCAATGCTTTATGAATGCTGAGTGCAAAAGCCGGTGGACAATTGCAACCTCCTCCATGCCACTCGCTACTGCTGCCTGTGGTGTGGTATGGCCCGCTCAGCGTGCAGCCCAAACTACCGCTGCCCGTGGATCACATCATCGTCCAACTCGGTACCCGCCTTGAACCCCTCCGGGTATATATTGTGGTCAGTCCCTGGACAGCCTGTTTTACTGACGTACGAAGAAAGCACACTGCTGCTCCGCTCAGCTTTTTCTTTACTGGCGAGATATCGCCAAAAAGTGAAATTCAAAAATTCAAAAATTGAGTGATTTCAATCCCCCACAGTGAGATTTTTTTTCACCAGATTTCTATATTGATTTTCCTTGTGTAGAGAAAATATATAAAAGGATGATTAAAGATTTTAATTTCATATTCGTTTTATAGCCAGATTTGTCTAAATCCTCTTAGGGATGATCACTAATGAATCATGATTCACCACTTTTTCTACAATCTTCCAATGGTTGATAGCCACTTTGGCTACAAACAAAAATTCCCAAAAAGAAACACTTGCTGCTGCCTGCTCCGCTTTGTCCGTCCCTTCTGTCTGTCTGCTCTCTAATTTGTCGCTGTATTTATTGACGAGAACCAAAGTCTTGTTTTCTTGCTCAGAAATTCATTCAAATCGATGTCCATCAGACTTTAATGCATCGTTTACTTCCGGCTCGAATTATTATCTGACACTGTGTTACCTGTCCCACGTCTTTGTCAGAATTGTTGCGGACTTATGAAGCAGCAGAAGCATGAGGAGGAGCTGGAGCTGGTGCTGGAAACAGCTGCTGCATAGTTGTTGTATAGTAGGAAGGAAGGAAGGAAGGAAGGAAGGAAGGGACAGAGAGGTCGATCTTCTTGTGACTTTGAAGAGGAGTTGTTGTAGATGGAGATGGGTAGTCAGTGTCCGGGTTTATAGTCGTGTGTGGGAGTGTTGGGTGTTATGCATTTTGTTAGGGTAAACGATAGTTATGTAGCCTGCTAGAGGATGTGATGTTGGGTGTTGTGGAATGGAGGTGGGTGTGCTCAAGGTGAAGCAACAAGCTCTTGTTCAAAATCTATAGCAGGAGTGTCCCACTGGACAGAGTGGGCAAGTGTGAAGAGCAGATGGTCATGGGGAAGGGTAGTTGCATGCAGATATGCATGTGGGTACTGGTGGTGCATGCAGCAGCAGTAGTATGGGCACAGACAACAACACCATATGTGCCTGTGGACAACATTCTCATCAGCTGCGGATCCTCCACAAATGTGCCAGTGGATGGGCGTGTATTCGAGGCCGACAACAACGCGAGGACTTTAGCATCAGGGGGCGTTTCTGCATCCATCAGCCAGCCAAGTCCTAATCTGCAGTACCCGAGTCTCATGCAGCAAGCGCGCTTCTTCACCACCAACTCATCTTACACTTTCACAGTGACACCAGGAAGACACTGGATCCGTCTCTACTTCTACCCTTTTGCTTTTGCTAACTGGGCTGCCAATGCATCTCTGTTCTCTGTAACCGCCAACCAGTTCGTGCTCCTGAACGAGTTTCGGCCTTCCAGCTTGACATCACCAGACAGTCCTTCCTTGTTTAGGGAGTATGCTGTGAATGTGAGTGCTGGATCTCTGGTTCTGGGTTTCGACCCAGCCCTAAATTCTTATGCCTTCATCAACGCACTGGAAGTGGTATCGATGCCAGACGATCTCTTCTCTGACGATGCGGCTTCGGTAGGTCAACCTGGTGTCATCACAGCTTTAGGGCTGCCAGACACTGCAATACAGACCATGTTTCACATCAATGTGGGTGGAGCAAGTGTGAGCCCACAGAATGATTCCACTGGGATGTGGCGAAGCTGGCAGCCCGATGAACTCTTCCTTTTCAGAACTGCTTTAGGAACCACTGGTTCTGTACCTGTGACAGACATTGTGTACCCAACTACTCTTCCTGACTACATTGCTCCATCAAGTGTGTATGCTACAGCACGAGAAATGGGAGCTACTGACACTATCAATCAGAACTTCAATCTCACTTGGATCTTTCCAGTGGAGTTGGGTTATACTTATTTTGTCAGGCTTCATTTCTGTGAGATTTTTGCATCAGCTATCAACCAGCGTGTTTTCAACATCTACATCAACAACCAGACTGCAGAGACAGCTCTTGACATCATTGCTCTAACAGGACATCCAGATTGGGCTTTGTACCAAGATTATGCAGTGGCCATGGATGAAGGTGGTAGTGATTTGTGGTTGCAGATTGGTCCAACTCTTACAACCAACTCCCAGGAGAGAAATGCCATCCTCAATGGTGTTGAGATTTTGAAGCTCAACAACTCTGGTGGTAGTCTGTCAGGTGTGCACCCATCAGTCATTGTCACCAATCCAGATGGATCTCCTGCAGGAGTTTCATCATCATTAACAAGAGCTAGTAACTCTGCAGCAGTGATCGGCGCAGCAGTAGGAAGTGTGATTGCTTTCGTGTTGATGGTTGTTTGTGTCTGCTACTGTTGCTCTCACAAGTCCAAAGCATTTGCAAAGCATGCAACACCAGCATGGCTATCCATGTCTCAGGGTGGTTCAGATATTACTACTACACAAAGCAAGGTCTCTTCATCACACAAGAGTGGGACAGGCAGCTATATGTCCACTGTCGGAACCAACCCTGGACGCTACTTCACCTTTGCCGAGCTCCAAGAGGCAACAAACAACTTTGATGAAAGCTGGATTCTAGGGGTTGGAGGTTTTGGCAAGGTTTACAAGGGAGAGATTGATGATGGTACAAAAGTTGCAGTCAAGAGAGGCAACCCTAGATCAGAGCAGGGTTTGACTGAATTCCAGACTGAGATTGAAATGCTCTCAAAGCTTCGGCATAGGCATCTTGTGTCTCTAATTGGCTACTGCGATGAGCACTGTGAGATGATCCTCATCTATGATTATATGGCAAATGGTCCCCTGCGTGGTCACTTGTATGGTACAGATCTCCCCTCTCTTTCATGGAAGCAAAGGCTGGAGATTTGCATTGGTGCTGCTCGTGGTCTTCATTACTTGCACACAGGTGCAGCCCGGGGCATTATCCATCGCGATGTGAAGACCACGAACATACTGCTGGATGAGAACTTTGTGGCCAAAGTTGCTGATTTTGGGCTCTCGAAGACAGGGCCAACATTGGAACAGAGCCATGTGAGCACAGCAGTCAAGGGGAGTTTTGGGTACCTTGATCCGGAGTATTTCCGCAGGCAGCAACTCACAGAGAAATCAGATGTTTACTCATTTGGTGTGGTTCTGATGGAGGTTCTGTGTGCACGGCCTCCAATCAGTCCAAATCTTCCCCGTGAGCAAGTCAACATTGCAGAGTGGGCAATGCAGAAGCAGAAGCAGGGATTGCTGGAGACTATCATGGATCCACAGTTGCTGGGTCTTTGCAACCCCGAGTCCTTGCAGAAGTTTGGTGATACAGCTGAGAAGTGTCTCCAAGAACAAGGTATTGATCGACCATCCATGGGTGATGTTTTGTGGAACTTGGAGTATGCATTGCACCTGCAAGAGAACTCTGGGCAGCCCAATCTGATGGATGTCAGCAGTGAGGTGAGTTCACTCGTGCCTCATGCTGTGCCTGGTCATCCCGTTGATGATGCATCCAATGTGACAGGGGTCAGTGAGGCCCACAGTTCTGGCAGTGACAATGATTTGGAAGACATTTCTGCTAGCGCAGTCTTCTCACAGCTTGTCAATCCACAGGGTAGGTGATGGAATTAAGCCTCATAGTTTAGTTGCAGAAGCAGACTGAGCTAAGCATGCTGTGACCTCTTGCACAGAAACAGTAATTCATGTGCATGGGATAAGTAGTTTAGTTTAGGAGTAGGGCATAAAGCTTTTCAGGCCACTGAGACTGCAAAGAAATCATCCTGCTATTCTGTGTTCAATCTCTGAAGATGGGTGCTTAAAAAATACAAAAGAAATGTGTGGGTAGGTTTTTATCAACTCCATTTGACTGCCTAGGTAGGCCTGCCAATGGCCTTCAATGTAGACTCCTGTGCATTTGAAGGTACAGATGCCATTGATGGTAGAGTGTACAAGTATAACAAAGATAGGCATATCTGCTATTGCAATCAGTCCTAGATATTGTAAGTGCAGAGGTTGCACTTACAATAATATTCCACCATTTGTGGTCTTGAGAACTGAAGTCTCTAATTGATGTGAACTGGATTTTTACAAACCCCTGATAACTACCTTGGATTATGTTTTGTCCCATGGAGTGTACTGAAATTCATGTTTAAATCTAACAAGGTACTTCAAAGCTATCTACAAAGACCCAAAGCTTCAGCCAGAGTTGGTCTCACTGTGGTAGTGGTAATGGAATGTGCCATAACCATTCCCTCCTTATGAACAGAATGGTGAATAATGAAGCAATACTGTAGCTTATAAAAAGTCATCTCACTGAGAGGGGCAATCTCCAGCTATTGAACTACCACAATCACAACTGTCTAGCAACAGATATAACAACCACCACACTGCTGATTGCTTTGTGGGACACCACATATGGACAGAGAAGTGTAATCTTGTTTTTTTTTTTTTCACCACTCGCTTGGCAACTTGTTTGACATCATGACCATGCAGGGTAGTAATGAAGCCAAGAAGAGTGCAACCTTGACTCCTGGATCAGAAGAACATCTGAATATCTGGAATATCCTACAAAAAATCAAATACTTGCACACTAGTTTTATAACCAGTGGTCTGCAAGCACCTGAACTATAGTCCTGTGAGCAGGATCAGAGAGATGTGTCAGGAGGTTATCAATGGGACCTGTCCCTGTTACATAAGCCTGTGCTTCAAGACCCACCCAGGCCACCATTGCAAGTCTTCCTGCCCCACCCTCAACCCTGTTATTTTAGCTCAAGACATACATATTGAGAACTTCCTTGAATAACATGCTATCCTTCCCAGCAGTTCATGGTGGTAGGGGTCATCACTGCAATATCCTGCCTCATTGTTATAGGATTCAATCTTCTGAAGTTTATGCCTACTAGAAACATAACAGATTTGGACAGGACATTAGGAGCGCTATGATGACTCTGAAATGTTAATATTTACAAGCAATAAGTAACAAAATACCATTCTTTAACTCCTTCAGCTTGAGAGGTTGAGACTTGCTGACATCACTAGCTAGACCCATTGGGTCAAAAAGAGGACCACCTGGATACCTGCACAAAAATCAAACACTCAGCTGATCACAGACAGCCTGTGTCCACAGAATCATAGAGCAAGCCAGTTGAGTAATCACCCACCAAAGAACATTTAGGGCAAAAATTAGGGTGCTGCAGTGGAGACCATTTGCTTGTGCATTAGAAAATGGTACAACTTATGGTCAATAGGAAAGCACTATGTTCAGAACCAGCACTTTAGTAAGAATACCCGCGTTCCAAGCCTTCAAAGGCAGCCTCCCAGCCAAAGAAAGAGTCTTCTGCTGCTTGAGAACCTGGTGTGTCAAAGTCCAACCATCTTTTTGTCTCCACAAATCTGCACCCAACCATCCCTGCATTCTATTAGTCAAACTTCCTTCTCCATATTCAGCTGCCATCAGGATTGATAATAGAAAAGGGTGAGTTGAATCTGTGTGCTGTATCAAATGAGAACTGTAGAGGTCTATCACTATCCTCCAATCACGTAGACCACATTTGCAAATGTGAGACAAAGATTGCAGAAAAGAGAACAGTTGGATAAGCAGATGTCATCAAGAGCTCCTAATTCATGAGCAGTTGGGCCCTGAATTTACCCCATCAGGAGGAGCTGCACACAGAATAGGGTGTTGGTATCTGCGAAGTCAAAGTGATAAGCTCCTGCCTCATACCAGACTGGCACATCCTTCAACCCTGTTACTCGTAGGATCTGCACAACATTTTTTTTAATGCATGGTATGGCATACCTTTCAATCGGGAGCTCCCACATGCATGCCGGTTACAAAGTAAAGGACAGAACTTCTCAACCTTGCTCCAGCTCAACTCTCAACATGTAGTCAAATAGTCAAGAAACCAAAGTCACAACCTTGTGTGACTTACTAAGGTTGCATGATTGGATCTGGTGAACAAAAATCAGGCCTTCTACTGACACCAAAGCAAAAGTCTCAGAGTCTCATAGTTCGTTTTTATAGTGCTAGCAAATGGAAGCATTTCAACATCCTGGAGACTCGATGATTTAATCCTGTAGATTCAGTGAATTGGTGTTCCAAAAGACAATGTTTCAAATAGGACAGGCTGGTGACATGGGGCAAGCAAGTGCAGAAAGCAAGGGAGCAACATACATCAGTGAAAAGAATGCCAGTAACACCCGCCATAGCAAACCGAGCATGGATGAGCTCAGCCTGCACGTACCATTGTAGAGCCACAGGGTCCTCTCCAAGCCCCAGTGGGTCAAACCCAAAATCACCCACCAACCTGCAAAAAAGCAATTGTGAACAGATTCTCACCTGGCCTATCACTACAGTTACCCAAACAGTGATTCTACAACAGATGTCACATCCAGTCTGCAGTCTTGTGATGTTTGAGCTCATGATGCTTATGAGGATTGAGAATTCTCCATACTTACAGCATGGAACAACTGAATATGATGAACTTGTGCTAAGGTTTATGAGATTTCCAATACATACACAACAAGAGATCTTCCCAGAAAAATTGGAAGAAGAAAGATAACACCAAGAAAGAAAAGGTAGAAAATTCCCACTGACACTATCAGCTCTCAGTAGTACTTATAGATGAATTGCACACTGTAACCAATCTACTGTGTTTCTGTTACAAATGTGGAGGTAACAGAAGCAATCCATGATGCTGGCTAGCTAAATGACAAGGGTATAATATAGGCAACAAGAAAGAAGGAGCGAACAGGAAAGATGAAGAGAAAAGAGAAACCACAAGAAGATGTACAAGAATATGGCACTGCAGACAAGCACAGTAAAGGGAACGTAACTGCAAAAGACAACTAAGATGAGAAGGAAAACATAAAAGAAGACACAAAAAGAAGAGGGAGAAGAAAGCGCAGAAGGTGAAGACTTGCTAGAAGCAAAGAACTCTGAGAACAAAGAGCTAACAATAAAACACAATTGACACTTCAACCTAGACAAATTGAATGTTCATTGCAATGCAAAGGAAATTCATCATCATTATCATCATCATCTTCTTCTGCTTTTGCAATTGTAGGTGATCTTTACAGTTTGGAATCATAGGCACATGCGACAATCCCTACACATTCAGCAACAACCATTCATGGCACGGAATTGCAACAGGCAAAGGACTTGGCAGCCCCTAGGGTTTCACAAACTGTATGACCAGTCGCCAAGCGACCTTCCCATCAACACAGCTATGCACACTGCAATACATACCTAACAGAAATTTGAACTCGGAAAAAACCTGAAATGTGAGGCTCTTCCAACAAAAAATCCTAGATGCTATAAAAGAATCATCCACAGCCAGCGCCCGTCTGAAACTCCACCCTGAAACAAAATTTTTAAAATCTCCAAATATGCTACTGACTGGACGAGCGGTACAGGACGGGAAATCCAACGAAAGAGAGATACGGATTGACTTACGTTCCATCAAGATGAGCAGGCGGTGTGGATCCCGGCAGCCAAAGTGGTCTATCAGCGACACCAGCACCAGTAACAGCACCAGCGCTACTACTATTAGCAGCTATGGCAGCAACGACAAGAACAGATGATGGTCTACAGCCTGGTGCTGCTGCTGATGGTCTCAGCGATTTCCAAGCGCGGCCATGTGCGAATCCGCGACAGGAGGTGTTGGTAGTGCGGCAAGGAAGAATGGAAAGCGCAGAAGACTTGAGGAGAGTAGAAGAGAGCGCCATAGTAAGGAATTTACACTCTCTGCGCGTGTGCACCGTGTCTCTTGTATTGTTCCCGCCCAGTTCTAACCTAATCCAGATGGGCTTTGCAATGTGCATACACACATGCCTAGTTTATTTGTAGGGTAATTTTAAGCTGCATTCACACCTAATGTTAAGTCAGTGTTAAGTGAAAATCTAGGTGGCATCTTAGGTGGTACCCAATGTTAAATGGGTGATTGTTTAATATTAAAGTGAATGTTAAATTAACATAAAATCTTTGTGGTAAATAGGTTTAGGATCTAAATGACTAGCTTGATGTTAGGGGACTTGATACTAGAGTCCTCAACACCAAGTTTGAATGCACCTTTAAAATCTGTCAAAATTAAGTTAGTCTTAAGAAAAAACATTCAAAACTATCCCTCAAGTGGTCTCCTATGATCACTTCATTGAGGTATGTGAAAGAATCTAGTGCACCTTATTATTGTGATGGATTAATGTCATATAAAACACGACCTTTGACACATGTGTTTTGGCACACATGTGGGGATGATATAATCCTTCCCATTCTTAAGGAGTGGATAGAGGAAACCATCCCCCTCTTGTGCCTCATAATCTATGTATGTTTAAGTTCATACTAGCATTGGTTGGATGGCTTCCCAATGGATAAAGCCTATGAGTGGGGAATATTTTCAAAATGCGTGCCTAGAACAAGGTGGTTGGACCTTGCATTTTTAAAAATGTTCCCACCCATGGGCTTTAAGCCCCGCCCCACACACATTCACTGCACTTGGACCATAACATAAAAAAAATTCTTGAACCAAAATGAGTGATTTTTTCTATTTGACATGCCCCCAAGTTTTTTGTTAGATTTAACAGGGGTTCAACTATGATAAAGAGCAGAAGTAGTTGGAACTTGGTGTTGCTCCCAACTTCTAGCATTAACGGGGGTGAGAGGGGCGTGTTGAAAGCTCCAAGATAAGATTAGGAAGATGGACAAACTACTTAGTTACTCGGTCCTGCATTCAAAACCAACCATCAAGTTGGTTAATTCACATTTGAAACACTTTCGGTGTTAAGACAAGCTATAAGCAACCTTGGATTCACTGGACTCACCACCGCCTGGATTCGGGGGAAGCCACCACCTTCCCCCATATAATATTATTTGTGCCTCTGCGCCACACTTGCATCCGAATGGCACTTTTTCCCAAGACTCCCAAAATGGAATCTCGAAACTGTTTCGGTTTGGACTCCCGAGACTTTGGGCATTCGTAACTTCTCGCTCCGACCTCCGATTGGGACGAGGTCTGAAGCAAACTTGTAACTCTCCTTGATAGCTTTCCAACGGTGTGTTTCACTTCACATGCACACATCAGGATCGGGTCGATTCCTAACTTTTAATGGTCGGGAGTCAAACTACCAGTTTGACTCCCGGCCCTTCTTTCAACTATAACTTGTGCTGAAAATGTCCAAATGGATCATGCGAGGCCATTTTGGACATCTACATTTCAAGACCTTTCCAATGGTATAAAGAACATTTCAATGCAAGGTGTTTTAACCCCTACAATCGAGTTCTAAGTTTTCGGGAATCCCGAAGGACTCCTGAGTCCCATTTTTCAGAGTGTGGATGGCGACCTCACACTTCCCTCAAAGTGGGGTTGCGACACAATTGGTTTTTAAAAATTGATATTAAAATCAAAGGTTCTTTTGAAAACCTTGAATGACACAACATGTGTTAAAACCATCTTCAAACATGTGGTGATGAGCTCACACAATAAGGTGCATCAAAACATGTGGTAGGATAGACATTAACAAAAGAAAGTGGCTAACAAAATTAAATTTGGAAATCTTGAATGACCCACAACTAGTCTTGATAAAATGACATTATCCAAAAAAATTGTAAATCATATTCAAACATTATTATTTCATTACAAATATATTTTGCCTAAAGTTTAAAAAAATGAATAACATTTTGAAATAGATATGTGAACACAAAATTGAAATAATGGCAAAAGTTAAACCAATTAAAAAAAATGTTAATATGTAAGATGAATCTTAATTATGTTTTGAAGGTGCAAAAAGACCTTAACAAGTTAAGGTTCATGCACCCAATTGAAATTATTGAGTGTTTATCACAATTAGTGATTGTTCCCAAAAAAAGTTCAATAAATAGGGTGAAAGTATACAACACGAACGGGTTTAGGATCGAAACTATGTATGATTACTACAAAGTTATGAAATCTATTTTTTTGGTTGCAAAATTATTTTTTCACCCTTTCATTGGTTATGCAAACCTCACCATTCTCCTACCATGAACTAAACACAAACAACATCAAAATCATTCAAAATCAAAAACCTTTCAAAATCAAAACTTCAATTCTCACAAACTTTGCATTCATACCATAACTTTATACAAGTGAAGGTGATTCTCAAGGTCAGAAACACTTCTTTATATACTAACAAAAAAAAAACTAGTCAAGATATTTCTTAAAACTTATCCACCACATGGTTCCCCAAATAATCAAAAGAAAACAAAATCACATGGTTCCCCATGTGATTCCACAATTAATCACAAGGGAACATAATCACATGGTGCACATGTGATTTCACAATTAATCACAAGGAAACATAATCACATGGTGCACATGTGATTCCACAATTAATCACAAGGAAACATACTCACATGGTGCACATGTGATTTCACAATTAATCACAAGGAAACATAGTCACATGGTGCATATGTGATTCCACAATTAATCACAAGGAAACAATATCACATGGTTCCCCATGTGATTCCACAATTAATCACAAGGAAACAATATCACATGGTGCACATGACATAAGTCAATGCACCATGACCAAATTATGGAATCCTACCACCCAACTTACCCCTTTAAACAATTACCTAAATAATTGTGTAATTACATCAAATCATCTTTGAATTTTAATAGGAACATAACAACATACAAGGAATTTTGTTGGTGTTTAAAAACTAGCATTTTGTAGCATTTGGTGGTTTGTTTTTTTTAATTCTTGACCCCCTTTACTTTGAAGGGCCATAACTTTCTCAATTCTTTATTTTTGACAATTTTTAGTGCATTAGATGTGCCAATAGGAGGGGTCAAATTTTGTTTTAACACCAAAAATTATGGAGCAATTCCCTTGGATCTAGTCTACCTTGAACGCTTAAGTGTTATAATTCCAACTTAATTTGCAACTAATGAACAACTAAAAGATTTAACCCATTTGTTTTATCTTCAAATCCCATGTTACAAACTATATAAAAAAGGCATATTCCTTTATGTTCTCACATTAAAATACATGTGCCATTTTGGGATCAACTTTTTAAAAATTAACCTAAAGGCAAAACATAAAATTGATAATAAAATTTCATGGCTATTCTTTAGTGCACTTAGTCTTATGCTTTCCTATTTATTTAACTTACCTAGATAACTAAGCAGACCTTTTTTTTTTACCTACTTATGTAAGTAGGTAGGTAGGTTTTAGGTAAATGTTTAGGTATGTAGGTCTTAAGACTCACCAACCTACCTATCTATGGTTATGTATGACCTACTTAGCTACTAAAATAATAATTTTTAGTTTTTCAAAATATAATTAATATGCAATGTGACAATTTTTTATTATGCCACATGTCACAACTTCAGACCACCATCAACAATCATAATGGATGATGGAAATCAATATTTCAAAAAAATAATTTATATTCAAAAATCTTCATAATGCCACATGTCAAATTTTAATAAATTAATGATAATTAATGACGTCAACATGACATCATGGGTGTAATTATTATGAAGTTACATAGTGGGGTGCAAATTTTTTAAAGTGTACCAAAATCTTATCACAATGTCACCATTTGCTATCTTTTTAACCTAGTCCTTTTATACCATGTAAAGACACATTTATGGATGATTATGATGGAATCTATAATTGTAGTAGTTTAAAATATAGTCCTTTTGAAAATTTTGACAATTTTTGATTCATTATTTTTTATGGGAATCAAAATATAAAATAAAAAAGACTTCAATAAGGACTAGGCCCATTTCGTCATGTGTGGTACACCTTAAAGGATTTTCACCAAGTAGTTGAAAATGAATTGTTTTGATTGAATTGCAATGAATTGTACCATATCGATGATGAATTGCAACTTTGCAACTTATGCAATTTATTTGTTAGCACTCATGGCATATAAATATAATGAGCTACAAGTGTATTTTGTAACTCAAAATTGAGTTGCAAGGCTAGTTGCAAAACACCTTTTTTTTTCATAATGATGGAAAAAGTTCATGAAGTTATGCATCAACATCAGTTCAAGCACATAAAAGGGTTAAATGTAAATCACCATTAAAGTTTATGAGCACATCCAAATGCTAGAAGGACAAACCAACTTGTCATACAATGAAGAGAATGACATACATATCAATTTGGTCACATTAATGTTGTGAAGCCAATTGAATTGATATGTGGCCATTATTGCGTTTTGATATCACAAAATAGTTTTAATTTAACACTTGGTGGAGTTTGGAGATGTAGTAAGTCAATGAAAAGTGATGAAGAATCCACACTTTTGAAGACTTTATCAAAGACAAAGGCAAAGGACTTGAACTAGTTGACAAGTTGGAGGTGGTGAACCAATATAAACATTTGTATTAGAAGTTCCCCAAAGAGCTCTAGATGGAGAATAAGAAAGTAACAATTGGCAATAACACAACACTTTGGATACATGGTCCAACCTTGATAAAACACTAAGCCAAAACATGACTTTAATGACTACATTTGTAATCATTTGTTAGGCACACATGTTTATATGACTACATAATTAAGATGGGTCCACATTTTTTTACCATCAATCATTTATGTGATTGTAATTGCAAAAATTAACTTAGATACCTAGGCACCTAAGCTAGCCATAACACTTAGCTACATAACTAGGTAATCTAATTAGATAGGTTGCAAGTTTGAGAATTCAAACCCTTCACGTTCACATTAAAAAATCAAGTCTTCAACCATTGCACCACATTTTTAACAAAAAAAAAGATGTCATCATATTATTATGAACATTTTTAAAAATAAACTATTTCAAAAGTTTAACTTAACTATCTTAGGCTATATATAACTACCTAATAAACCTAGTTCCATACCTAGCTACTTAGTTTGGGTTGCCTACCACTAGTAGGAATTGGCCAAAATGTAACTATTATATTTGCGACTACTGTAACTATTAGTTATGTGCAACTATATTTGGACATTTTTGTAACTATTTCTTGTGTTGGTCATATTTGCAACTACAATGGAACTAGTTTACAACTATTTTAGTGTTCATCCTTCCATGTGAACAACATTTAGTTTAATTTTCAACAAAGAAAAACAATTTATGTCCCATTAGTTGCAAATGTGACCAATTTAATTATAACCTTATGAGTATACAAAGGTGTATCTTGTGAATTTTAAAGAATATAGTTGGGTGTATTAGCATTTATAAATCTATCTTTTGAATTTATATGAACAACCATATTCGATGTGTATTAAATATTATTATTAGCATAAATGGCCTTGATATTATGGTTAGATTAAATAATGTATATTTTGTGTATATTAAAATTTTATCTAAACCATCTTATTATATTTCTTAAAATTATTACAAATGACATTTATTATTATTTGTATTAATATTATATCATATATTTATATTAATTACATTTAATAAAAATTTAACATACTAAAACATTATTATTAAATTATTTTCAAATGACTAATGGACTTATCAAGGATTAATTTTTATTTATTAAAAAATGAAATTTTAATTAAAATAAATCATAATAGCTCTAATAAGTGACATACTAATATAATAATAATAATAATAATAAATTTATGCTAGCTACAAATTACATTATTATCATTATTAATCAATTATGAAATATTACTAAATTAATATAATAATTACTAACAAATATTAATATACAAGTTTTAAGTTTTTATATTTCAAATTTATAATTGATATCTATTAATTATTAATAATAAATGATTATAATAAATTAATGATATGTAATTTTTATTTTCAGTTTTATTATTTTATTATTTTATAATTACTGTATTAGTTAGAATGGAAATCTAATAATTTATTATACAAATGCAGAAATTATTTTCGAAGGCAATATACACTTATTTAAAATATAAAATATTTATTGTCATAGTTCATAAATAACTTTAATGAGTGAATTAATAATATGAATAATAAAAATAAAACAATTACCTCGGATACCAACTAGCTACAATAATAATTGAATTAATGTTATTGCTACTATTAAATATTTACATTTATATTTATTATTAGCTATATAAATGAAAATAATAATGGGAATAATTATAATAAAATAGTTAGCCTATGATCGGTTTTAATTATGTTATTAAATTAAAAAAATAGTACTCAATATTTATAACTAATATTTAATAATTATTAAATATTGAATATTTCAGTTATTATATTAATATATTTGGTTACGAAATAATAATTTATAAATTATTAATAATTAGCTAATTATTATAATATTAGCCAATTAGTAGTTAATTAAATTGCTTGATAGATTATTATATATATATATAAACATTATTATTGTTTATCTAGTTACTAAATTAAGTAATATTTAATAATAACTAATAATATAATTAATTCAGTAATCATAAGATATTGATGATTATTACTATAAATAATTAATTATTTGGATAATTTATAAAATGAATTAGTTAATTTTTATTTATTTTTTCATTAATTAATTAGCATGTTTATTATTTAAAATTATGTATTTTATTCATAAAATAATTAGTAATTTTATTAGTTAATTAGTTAGCTAATTAATTAGTTAGTTAATTATCACTTACCTATTTAATTATATACTTTTCAAAATGAGAATGAAAGCCAAAACATATGGGATAAATTTTTTAGTTACAAGTCATTTGTGACTAAATATGTTTTGGCTTTCATTCTCATCTTGAAAAGTATATAAACAAGGTGTTTTGTTTAAATTTTCATATTTAAAAAGATGGGCATGTGGGATGAGTCAATAAAAATGATTTAACCTAAAATAAGATATAAATATTCATGTACTTACACCTAATTACTTACTTCCCTAACTGACTTACCTACCTACCTACCTAAATAAATATTTGGCCTACATAGGTAAATAGATCCTATCTACATAGAAGTTTAACTTTGATGGGTAGGTAGGTACCTAGTTCAACCTACATACCTAAATATTGATTTAAATTTAATTTGGAATAATTCAATTAATATGCCATGTGGTAAATTTATATTGCACCTTGTGTCACAATCCAAACTATCCAAACATAAAAATTAAACATCTTAGATTATTTCAAAATAATAATAAAATATTTTTGATTATTAAAAGTTGGGACACATGGCAACACATAATTTGTTCCCATTGTTCACCAAAAAAGTTGCATCTTAATTGCAAGTGACAATACATATATGACCAGTCAAAAGATGAAAGCGCATTTCATGGACTTTTTTTTTCATCCAAAATTCATTGTTGTTTGTGACTAGTGTCAATGCAACTTGTTCAACGTGACTATTGAGATTTTTGTTGCAAATGTTGTTTGCAACTAAAAATTAGTTGCATGGACCAGTTACAAAATGGCCATTTTCTACTAGTGAACTTACCTAATCTAACAACTTACATATTTAAACTATTCACTTAAAAAACTTATGTACCTAGCTAGCTAGCTTGGGCTACCTACGTAGCCTATATTAATTTAACATATTTTCCTACCTAACTTAGCCTACCAACTCATCTAAATAGTACCTAACTTACTTAATCTAATTAATTATTCAACTACCTCAACTTAGCTACATAACATAATATAACTATTTAACATAACCTACCTATCTAGTGCAACAACCTACTTAGCCTATTGTTCTTAGCCTAAAAATTACTGACCCAAATTACCTACCAATGTTGTGTGATTCTTTGTTTTTTCGGAAAACCTTCAAGGTCAATTCCTTCTTATTAAATTTATTCGAAAAACCTTTAAATAAGGTTTTGGAGCTTTAAAATTCCAAAACTTCCAATTAAGGTCAATGGTCATTTTCCCAAACTTGAAGGATCATGAGGTAGTAAGGTGTAGTTTTTTTTACCAAGCATCAATTCAAGTTGTAGTTATGGTTAAAGTTTTGATTGTGAAAAACTAATGGTCATTGTAATTGCCACCAAGTACACACATTTTCAAAAAGTACCCACCATTTCAAAAATAGCAATGGCCATTTATTTTCCTTTAGTAAACATATTTTTGGTGATCAATTCATTAATGCATTGGCTACAATGGCCACAACAACTACTAACCCTCCCACAACACCCATGGGAATTTTAATTTTTTTAACGAAACCACATGGGAGGTCAAATGAAAGACAATGAAGTAAGGCCTATGGTTTTCACCAACATGGATGCATCCTAGGGATGATTTATAAAAAAAACTCAAATAAAAAGGGTCCCATGGGTGTTGTCAAGGGGTGCCTTGCTATTGGAGGAGGGATATTTATTGTCATGGTTATTGTGACCATTGCCTCAGTAATGAATGACTATCAAAACTATATTTGCCATTTTGGTGCATGGTCGATGGTTGGATTGAACCACAACTACACTAAAGTTTCATTGATGTCTCTCAATTAAAACAATTGCAACAAACTTTTTCATTAATGTTTCATTCAATGAATCTTTTGAACTATTGCACAAAAGGTTGGAAAATAAAAGGAAAAGAAAGTGTCAAAATGAAAGAAAATAGAAAAATATAGTTTTATGAGTGAGCATATTTGAATGTTTATTTTTTTAAAAAATGAATCTAGCTTGTTAATATTCATTTAATTCTAGAACCAAAATTTTGGAAAAAAATACAAAGACCTTGGTAGGGCAAGGTTTGTGTGAATTTATAGAAATGATGGTCATTGGATTTCAAGTTCAAACTCAAATTTTGTAATAGGGTGTGTAATAAAACGGGCCTTAGGTTAGGATATATATCTAGGTAATCAAATCAAGGTCAAGCTTAGGGTAGGGTTGGCAAACCTAGAATCAAGTATTATTTGATTTTTCAGGTACTAGCCCAACATTGTTATTTACCTATCTAGCCTAGCCACCTACCTACCAAGTTTCCTCTGACCTATATACCTAAACTAACTACCTAGCTTTCCTATCTATACGTAGTTATTTAGCTTAACCTACTTAATTAACTTAGTTACCCATTTAAACTAATTTATTTAGCTTAAATATTTAGCTTGTTGCCTAGCCTAGCTACCCATTTTAAATAGTTGCCCACATAGCCTAACTACCTAGCTTACCTATTTAGCCTAGCTATTTATTCAACCACTTATGCTATTTACACACCTAGTTGGTACATACCTATACTTACTTATTTTGCCTAGCCTTCGTATCTAGGTTAGGTAGTTATAATCATAGTCATGTAATCACGATCATGATTACAATTGCATAAATGGCACATAATCATGCTACATATAATTACAAGAATAATTTGGGCAATAGTCATAAAATTTGTGTTTTGGTGTAATGGTAAATACATATATATAATCATGGGCCATTTCATGGACATGCCCGCAATATTCTAACATAACTACATATTTATTAGTCAGGGAAGCTCACATTCTTTGTGTAGTTTGATATTGCTTTAAAAACTTGTATATGTAGTTTTTTTAGTTGTAATATTTTGTTAATTTTTTTATTTATAGTCTTTTTCCATTAGCTTGTTGTTCATCATAATTGCACATGAAAAGATGTGATGATACCAAGGTAATGGAAAGTGGTTGATATATTGTGCCCTTTTGCATTAACAATCACTTTCCATTGGAAATTTACAATTTTTTTGGAAATCTATAGGCTATTAATGTTGGAATGTTTGTAGTTGTGAGCTTGTTGTAACTTGAACTTTCTAGAGAACTTTCAAAAAAACACATGTTCTCATTAAAAAAAAAGATGCCACCTTATGGTAATTCATAAGTTGATTGATAGTTTCGTTAGCTTTGCATTTCGATCAATATTTGACTTGGAGAATTGTGAGGTGATTGTGAATACAACTAACAATAAAGCTTTGACGAAAAAAATGGTGGGGTCAAAATATATGATCATATCAGTTTATTGGAACAAGGTCCCTTATTCATGTGATGGACTCCAATTCTTTCAAAATAGTTATTAATAAGTTACAACTTAACTAATAACATCATCATCAATTTAGTATGATTTGAAAACATGTAATATGTGAATGGGAATGGAAATTGGTCGACTTGGCATTTTAGGTATTTTCAATGTGGATGGTAATGGTCTCTTTGCATCATGAATGATGAAACTAAGTTGGTCTTATATGTTTTTTCGTCATGTATAAACAAAGGAAAACATGAAGGGTGGTAGTGATGGATTCAAAACAAGTTGTTTTTGGATGTGAAAGTTTTGGAAAAATCATGTTATTTTTTAATTTTGGTTTGATGAATAAAAAATTTGATACTAAGTTTACACAAGGTTTTTATGGCAATTTATCCATAGTGTTTTTGTGGTGGTGTTGAAGTAGGTGAATGGTTTGGAGTTTGAATAAAGAGGCAAGAAATTCAATGTGCAAGATTTTTTTTTGGACATGAACATCTTGATATGTTTTGATGTTTTTCTTATATTTTGCTTTGTGTGTGAAAATCTAATAAAAGATTATTTGTAATCCATTACATTTTGTCTTATGTAAGACTCCATGTGTCGTGACGTGTAGTGTCGTGACATACAGTGTCGTAAAGGTGTGAATCCGTAGGAACTCTACTAAACAAACAGCCTAAAACCAATTAAAGGTAGAAACTAATCAACTAAAAAGAGATGCATGCACACACATATATACACAATGCACAAGGGAGGCTGAGATGAAATTCTCATGTATCCCCCCCCCAGACTTGAGCCGAGAAAAGCGTGGCATGGTCTGAGTAGGAATCAAGGTGCTGTAGGAGAGCATGATGAACAGTACCAATTGCCGGCAGGAACTTGAGTGAGTTCCGGCTTGAAGCAAAAGAGATGGTATCCACCATTACAATTGTCGCAAAGCAGCATCTGATCAGCATCGTCCGTCCTCTGACATACCTGACATGGATAATCAAGTGGAGGAATCCAAGTCGACGTGATGATGGT
>Ga0116227_10003384_pt1 | contig 35493 bp, 32 predicted proteins | sample S1TSphgellanicum_FD_89693 | JGI IMG/M metagenome (GOLD analysis project Ga0116227, IMG submission 89693) | Host-associated microbial communities from peat moss isolated from Minnesota, USA - S1T2_Fb - Sphagnum magellanicum MG | ecosystem: Host-associated > Plants > Peat moss > Unclassified...
AAAAAAAAAGAAAGCTGGGATGTGGAGGAAAAAAAAATATTATTATTGAATTTTTATTTTATTAGGGAGGAGATGAAGGGGGGGGGGGGGGGGGGGGGGGGGGGGGGGGGGGGGGGGGGGCGGAACACCGGATTTGACTTGTGGGACTTGATTTGTCGAATAAAAAAGAAAAAGCGAATACTTAAAAACTCAGAAATGGGAACATAAAAAAATAAATAAAGCAAGGACAAAAATAAAGGTAAAACGCACTAACCAGCAGGAGCAGCGCTGCAAACGCTACAAATCCTAGATATCTCCGCCACGACCGCCGCAGCCACAGTAGGAGAGCGAGCTTCTGCTCCCGGCCTGCTTCCGTCTGCTGTCGACAAAAGCTTCTCACCAATCTCACACGTTGACGACGCGCTAGCTATTTTACGGCAAACCCGCCACCGATTGAACTTGTAATCTCTTCGTCTCTCCATAAGCACACACACGACAATACACACAAGACGCACGAACAATACACGAGTTGCACTAACGATTTTCCCTCATCATCGATTTTCACAATCTCGGTCGTCTTTTGGGATCACTGTTGCAACTTTTTTGAGACGGACGGACGGGGGGTGGGGACGGACCGATCACATCGCATTCTGCTATCAGGCGACTTTTGAGGTAAGTAAATGTTTTGTAGATGTATTCAGATATCTTGTTGGCTTGTCTAGATTGCGTCTGTCTGTCTATTTTGTTTTTGCTTGTCAGTTTGTTTGTTTGGTTGGTTGTTTTTTGGTGCTCTCGGCTGTTTTTGTAATTCCGTGAAAATTAAGAAATCATTCGAGCCGCCGGGGACGGGGGGTTGTTGGAGGGTGATGACGACTGGTATTGCTGTTGTCGATTTTTACGTTTCGCTTTGAGAGGATAATACGTGTGGAGCGGACTGGTATTATCATTGTTGTCGATTTAAGTTTCGCTTTCATAGGATAATCGTCAGCCTCGTTGCGTATGGTACAGAAGTAGGTAGAGTTTTGAAGATTTCTTTTTTTTTTTTTTTTTTGTGGCGTGGTTTTGAGAAGAAAGCAGAAATCGTCGTCATCATCCCCACGGCGTCTCTTTACTTTATATCGTTGTCGTGACTTTTGTGTCCGACGGCAGCTTCTGGCGTTCTACTTTTTTTCTTCAGGGAAGAGAAGGGAGTGGGGAAGGGGAGAGAAGAACTCTCTGGATGTGTGTGTGTGTCTCTTGTCTTTGCGAAGATGTTTCTGCTCGGCTTGATTTCTTGATCATGTGCCGGGATGATCCGAATTTGTCGGATCCTTTTGTTTTTGCAGATGATCTTCCATCCTGAAGAAGGCCTTTGCTGTTGGGGTTTTGTTGACGGCTAAGAAGTTTTGAGGAAGCTTGGATCGATTACAGGAGAGCTTTCGTAAGTTCGCAACCACGTCGTCCGTCTTGAAACTGTGCCATGCAAGAAGCAGCAACTGAGAGTAGTACAACAAAGTGATCCAGGTCCAGAAACATGAAGTTCGGCAAAACTTACTCCGAGTATATCGATAAACATGCACGTAATCGGCTCTCCGGATGTTCGTATGTCGAGTTCAAGCGGTTGAAGAAGCTTTTGAAAAAATGCCCCCTCCAAGATCATGGCAGTACGCCTGCATCGGTTGCGTCGTCTGCATCTGTTGCGGCGGCGTCGTCGACTTCTCCGTGCGAACTGTTGCTTTCTCAAACCACATCTCTTACAGCTTCTTCTGCAGACGATCAGACATGGAAAATGACACAGAAGGACGGACCATGCTTGGATTCTTCTACGGTGTCAAGTGGATGTCCCTCGTCTTGCCCCGGTGAGGACCAGGAATCCTTCCTTCGCCTGTCTATTTGTTGTTGCTTCGCAGGGGTGTGCTATACCTCTGCCTCGTCGCAACCTGGTAGAAGTCTTTTCTTGATTGTGCAGAGTACAAGAGCAAAAGGAAGAAACATGTATCGATGACGGTTTTGGTCACCTGTAACCAAGTTTGTTTCCCCCAGGATGTCAATGATAGAAATGTGCACACATCAGAAAGTTTCTCATTGATACTGTGGATGTGTAGGATGTGGTGGGAAATTCTTTGGGGAGCTCAAGGATGAGCTTGCTGAGGTGGTAGGATGCTTCAACGCCCGTGCTCAACAGTTGCTGCAGCTGCACTTAGCTTCAGGGCTTCGTAAGTATGTCCTTCGTGTGAAGTACAGTTTGGCAAGGGACTCCATTGCTATGATCCAGGAGGGCCAGACCTTGGTGAAGTATGCTTCCATGAATGCAATTGCAGTTCGCAAAATCTTGAAAAAATATGACAAGGTATGCATGTGCAGCTCTTTGACTGCATTTGGTCAATTCAGAGATTATCGATCTCTTTGCCCTAGTTTGAAGAAGAAGTTGTTACACATGGATCTGACAGGTCTTGTATAATTGGCAGGTGCATCATTCCAATGAAGGTTTGGTCTTCAGGGGGCGTTTACTGGCCATGAGGAGTGAGCTCATGCAGTCACCATGGCTCATTGAGCTTGCAGCTCTCCACATCAACCTTGCTAAATCAATGAATGGCTCTCCACAGCTGACAGAGGCTGTAGGAGAATTTTCCTGTGATTTTGATGGTGCAGCAGCTATCCTTTCATGTAATCTGCTGGATTCTGTGAAGCTGGACATTAATCTTACTTGCTCAATCTGCCTGGTCAGTAGTGCCCCTGCCCTTCAGTTATGCTAACCTGGATTGTTGCTTGAAGCATTGTGTTGGTTGATTCTAATTTGTCCTTGCAGTATATGCAGCACCTGTCGTAGGCTGTTGCAGAATATCAGTGATTCTAGTCCTAGTTTCATTTCCTTCACAGCATCATGGAATGTTAGATCACCAAGGGTACAGTCCAGAGAGTTTCCTATGATCTCCTGCCATTGTTACAGGCTTGGGTTTGAAGGATCCTGTTGGAAGAAAATGTTACAGGCTCAGGCATTATCTTCATTTCTTCAGTCATGATGATGTAGATTGAATTGTGAGGTTTCTCTGGGAGGACCAGCTGCACTGGAGCATATAGCCTTTAAGGACGGAAGTCAGTTGGGCCTCTTCTCATGATCCACTTGCTGTCTGTACTCTTGCAGGATATGCTCTTTGATCCAGTAGCTTTGGGATGTGGACATCTGTTCTGCAACAGTTGTGCTTGCTCAGCTGCTTCTGTAGCACCCTTTCTAGGAGCTAAAGCTGCTCGCAGAAGTGCTCAATGTCCTCTATGCCGACAGGTGTACAAATTAGGAACTTCACCTGCTTCCCTTGATTGTTGAATAGTTAAGCATGTGTATGTGTGGGTGTGAACTCTTCCAGTGAAATTGTTTTCAATACTGTCATTGAAACATCCCTTAGGTCTAACCTGGACACTGCAGGATTCTGACCTGGATGGTCTTATGATCTCATATTCTTGTTGTCAGCTCCACTTGACCTCACTTTTGAAGCTGCTTTGAGTGTTGCCAAAGTCACTAATTATAAGGTTTGGAAAAGGGAGTCAAGTAGTCATAAGATCTCTGAGGCGCATTTGGTGTTCATGCAGCGGGGCGTCTATGCAGATGCTGTCAGATTGAATGAGCTTGCCATCCTTGTCAGTGACAGGTAATGAAACTGTGTGTATATAGAGTCCCTTCTACAGGGGAGTGGCAGACTGAGGATAGAGTCCCCTAGCACATTTGATCTTTGCTCTCCTTCTTCACAAGTAGCTGTAATTGTGAAATCGTGGGACCTTTTGGCACAAATTCACAATGCTTCACAAGTGATTGCTCAGGATGTGAAGTTAGAGAGGGCAAAATTGGTATAATTTCTGAATGATTGGGTGGCATTGGTGGTCACAGATTCAATGGGTATTGGAATGAGAGGCGGAAAAATGAACGAAAAGAGCAGCTCAAGCAAGCTAAGGATCACTACCAGCAGGAGCTACAAGCTTTCACGGGCATTTGAAAGTCTGTCCACAATTACCTTCCCATACTATTTTCAGTTTCACACAGTAGTCAGTGCCCAGACTGCAGAGATAGAAGCAGGGTAGAAATAAAAAGTCTTGCCAGGGCTTCTTCACTGAGATAGATAAATGTCAACAGACAAATGGGTGACAAGTTCAAGAAAGGAGCTTGTCCACCTCATCTCCACATTTCACAAATGTACTTTGTTGCTTCACATTCAAACTTCATGCAATTGGTTCCACACTTAGTATTGTACAATAAGGATCTTGGGTTTTCCCAGCAGATTCTTCTGCTTCAGGAAACCAAGTTCCATCAATTCTTTTGCTACGGGGAAATAGCAATCTGGTAATACGGTCAGGACTCAGGACTACCGGAATAAGCTTGCCAGCAGTTTAGCTAAGCCGCCCAAACTCTAGATTCCAATTTTTGTTACTAGCTTGTGCACAGGAAAATCCTGGAGACTCTAAGCAAACCCAATATCCAAATCACAAAAGGTAGATCCCTGATGTAGTAGGTACATACAGTACCTACTACACTAATCACGTTTCCCAACATGAATGAATACCTAGTGTCGAGTCAGCTAATGCTAGAGACAGAGTACAGCAGCCGCCAGTGCAGTATATGTTTCTTCACCGCTTTGCCCTTCAGATTGGTGTCCTGTAAATGCATGTCTGGTGTGGATGAGTGAAAGCGAGGTGCTTGTGACTCGTGAGTAAAAGGCAATGGTGGTGCATGTGAGTACTTAAAAAAGCAAAAGGTGGGGCCCTGGAATGATGGAAAGGCTGCTGTTTTTAAGCTTTACACTAGATTCCAGGAGATTCAGGGACTTGTAGGGTGTGAAGTAATTGGCATCTGGAGATTCTTTTTTGTCGTATAACCCTGCTGTATTGTCTACGAGCTCGGTTGTGTAGATACGTATCAATATCCAATGAAAACCTGACGCCTGTGGTGGTGGGGCTGAGAAAACATCCGGATTCAATGCTCCTCAAACTTGCCGTTTTCCATGTTTTGGATTTGGATGCCACTTGTTGGAGTTTTAGTGGCAGTTAGAGATTCCATTAGCTGCTTTAATGTTTTTGTGGGTTGCCATCCTGTCAGCTCTCGTGGAGAATCCGAGATTCTGCGCGGCCCCATCATCCTCTATCTTTCCAGTGTCGAGCAGGAACCGGAACTGTAGACTAGTGTGGCGGCTGCTGCTGCTGCTGGGTCAACATAGCACAGTGGTCGCGTTTGTTTCACCTATGCGGTCGAAGTGGTACATCTTTTTTTCTTTCGACAATGATTCAATTTGGCTTGCAACTTTTACACTTGAATAATAAAAGCATTCATTCAGCGCGCTTGGATGTTTAAAAAGTTTGATCTAATCTTGACGGTGGCTTTTGATTATGGTTTTGTTTGGAGAATCTTAACCTTGATCTCAAGTAATAATGTTAGGTGAAGTTAAGAAAAATTCCATCAAACTAGGCTACTACTTTCTGTGCCACTCCATCCACGATTGATTTTAAGTTCATGCCTCCCACATCAACAGGCAGTCCAGGCTCAAGTGTCTTAAATGTTTCAATGAATCCCAGCAGTCGTCCCTTGCAAGATTCAGAATTTGAAACCAAAAATCAAGCGAGGGATGATAAGATAGATCACAGCAAAGCCAGATGGAGCTCATGTGAGAAAAGGCCAATACTACCCAAGGTTAAACACCAAGTTGAAATGTTTCAATAAATGCCAAAAGTCTTCCCTTGCAAGATTCAGAATTTGAAGACAAAATCAAGCAAGAGATGATGAAATAGCAAAGGGGAATTGAGCTCATGTGGGACCAGGCACATGCTAGCCAAGGTTGGACCAAAAGCTTCAATGGGCAAACAAATGACTTCTGGAATCACCATGACACCCATGCATGCAACATGATACTGACAATGACCAAGTTCTTTAAGGATCCATTAAAATCAAATTCAGGTTAAAATGTGATTCTTCACATAAAAAGTGAAAATTTGTAATTTTCTAAATGTGAACTTGAATGTAAAGTACTTTGGAAATGGGCCACAACTTCAAAGAGTTCAGTCAAGCTAATCCCAATGCTGGAACTCCTGAGTTAGCTTATAAATGAGTTTTCAGAGTTAGCCCTTAACTGCCCACTAAAATACCCAAGACCCTTACTAATTTGCGCTCTTAGTGTATTTGGAGGTACATTTACAGAGCATAAAATGCCAGGGGGGTGGGGGAGGGTATGCATTTTGAAAAATGAAATTCCCATGCTTGTGGGCATTCTATTTTTGAAATTCCTCAAGTTTTTATTTTATTTTTACCCATGATACTCGTGAAAAATAATAATAATCATAGTTGAAAATCACATTCATTTTTACACTCAGTAACGTGCTCAAAGCAAAGGGAGTTCCAAAGATAAGCACCCCTCAGCTCTACTCACTTCCGGAACTCCCTAGTCCTTGGGCTGTACCCTAAACAAAGAGATAGGCGCCCCTCAGTTCTACTCACTTCTGGAACTTCCCACTCCTTTGGTTGTAGTACCCTAAACAAAAATTTCAACACATATTGGAAGATTGTGAGCCCCAATCTGCTAGTGTTAAAACTGACACCACCAACAAAATTCAGAGAAGTCCCTTTATGGAATGTAGAACTATCATTCTTCAAAGGGTACTAGTGTAGCTTGCAGCATTGGCTCAAGTGTGAACTGGTTACCCAACTGATTTAATTCAATTTTCAATGAAAAAAATACTCAAAACTCAATATCTCATGTACCTCATTTTATTTTATTTTCAAAATCACCTTCTTTAAATCCTATTTATTGAGGGCTTTCCAACAATGCCAAGAACATGCCAAAAATTCCCCTAGCAATTTTAGTTTTGGATTTAAATGAATTTTGATTAAAAAATGATTCAACATTTGATCATTTCTCTACCATAGGTCAAAACATTATGAAACCAACTCGCTGCACCCCTCCTCATCAAGGACTTTCCAATGGTATCAAGAGGGGCATTGTGGTTTGGGAAATCTCAATGTGACAAACAAACAAAATAAACAACCAAAGCTTGTTTCATTGATAAATTTTTATAGTATAGCTTATGCCATTGGCCCAATTGTGAACATGTTACCCAACTAATTACTCCTTTCAAACCATTTTTAGTAATTTAATTAAATTTTCAATGAAAAAATATACTGAAAAATCAATATCTTTTCCACCTAAGGTTTAAAAATTTCCAAATCACCTTCATTGAATCCTTTGCATTGAGAGCTCATTCAAATTCCCTAATAATTTTCAGTTCTAACCTTATGAATTTTGAGTGAATTTTTTTTCAATATTCAACAACTTCTCCATCAAAGGTTGAAACATTATAAAACCAACTTTCTGCACCCCTACTCATGAAAGGCTTTGCAATAGTACTAAGAGTGTGGCAAGAAGTGTTGTGGTTTTAAAGGTCACAATGTGACAAATAAAACTAGGCATCATTAACATGTGGGCCTTGCCCATTTATGGATTGAAGAATGATGATGTAGATGTTTAATGTTGAACATAATTTTGTCATTTAATAATAAACATGCTAACAAAAATATTGATAAAAGTATTTTCCATTTTGTGTTCAAATATATGCACTCAAAATATTACATGCATATGGTGTCATGTATGATTAAAAAATGAACTTGTCTCTTGTATTTATTGCTTGAAACATTTTTTCAAAATGTTTTAAGCACTTAATATACATACATAATCAACTGATGATATATACATGACTACAAAAACATGGTTAAAATTCAAATCCTTAACTTTAATCATGTTTTTAATAACAACATACAATGAACAAAAATAGTTATGATTAAAAAAAATTTGTTTCAGACATAATTTTGATTAAATTTATTAGATTGAGCATAATTAAACATGATTATTCAAAATTATTGAGATTATTGGTATGACTAATTGATGTGGAAATATTAATATAATAATTTGACTATTAAATAATTATCATTTTTCAAAATAATACTAGTAATAATAATGATAATATTTTTTTCATCAAATAAAACTATAGAAGTTGACATTTTGAGATATGTTTAATTTCTGAATATGTGTGTTTATGAATAAACTTGTATGTTTAATCTATGGTAAGATGAATTGAAGAACAAAATCAAACAATTTAAATGCAATATATATAGGTGTATTCTTTGCATAGTAAGTTTTCATTGATCCAACATGACATTGTTGTGTGGGTGCATTAGTCCATATATGATCTATTTGTGTATTATTAAGGGTTGTACTTTTAGAGAGAAAAAAAACTAATTTACATTTATTGATGTTGTTTTGTAATGTTGTTGGTTGAAGTGTATCTATTAACATGTCTATGTTAAATTCTTTAATTATTATAGTTGGGCAATTTGTTTGCATTTGTGGTAGTTTGTAGATTGCAATGATGTATAATGCTTCTTATGTATTTTTGTTGAAAAGTGCAGTAATAAGTTCTACACCTTAATTTGCTATAGATATTGTTTCTATCAAGGACATAATTGAATCATAAAGTATATTCATTGTTTTATAACCCTTGTAACATGAAAGATTCAGTCTTTTGAAAGTGCATTTAAAATTGATTAGTTTGTGTGAATGTTTTGAATTCTTATTGCATTTAAGCAATGGATATGAGATGTTAACATATTTGGATTTATTAAAATGTCTTTGAAATGTAAGCTTAAAGAATGCATGTCTAAAAATTGTATCATTATGAATTCCTTATAGTAAGATTCTAACTTGATGTAATTGTTAATTTATATTATGCACTTGTTCGAGGACAAGACATTTCTTCTTCTAAAACAAAATCAACTTGTAAGTTTTATTAAACAATGCAAAGAGTAGATATTAGCATTCTTTTGAATGAATTGGGAGCATTGATAATTCAAAATGAGAAGGACAAATGTTAGAGTGCATATCTTGTGCAACAAATCTGAATGTTTGACTAATTGTTTTTTCAAATATTCTTTTGTTATGTTTTCTTGTTTTGGTGTTTGTGTAAAAGAGGTGTGATAATGTATTATTGGTGTGCAATGCTTTTAAAAAAATTCCATTGATGAAATTTATGTCTTCAAAAATAATTTCAAACCTATTTAAAATGTTAATGACATTTGTCACATAACTTGTTTTAATTCATAATGTTTGATGTTTTCATGCCAAAAAAATGTACCTAAGCTATTCTATCCATTCGTTTGTGATTGGAAAATCCAAGAATCTCAAATTGGAAGAACTTGATAAAAATCTCATGTCATAATAACATCAAGACCACCCATAAATTGATTGTGAATTTATTTTATAGTTTGTAATTTATGATCAACAAATGTTCAGATTCTATTAACCAACTAAAGATATTTCATCAATAACAAATAGTCATAGTTGATCATAAGTATTTATTAAAGTGTCATGTTTTTCATTGTTTAGTGTTTTTAGTTCATTGAAGATTTTATTTAAAAGAATAGCAAGTGTAGAATGTATAGTTATACCATTGATGTTGAATGCAACTTTTCCTATGTTAGCTAATTTCATGATTTTGGGTTTTGTAGGGGCAACATTTGGCAAATCTTTTGTATAATATCTTAACATGTTTTTTATGATGCACATTAATGTGGAAGTTTTTCTTGTGTTTAGACCACCTATTAAAAAAATGTGTAATGGAATTGATGAATATTTACTTTTTTCATAAATAATATCATCTACTATAAGTTGTTGGTCATTGTTTTATTTCCTTACATTTGATGAGAATTATTCATATGATAAGCATTCATCTACAATCTATTGACAAAAAACATGTATTGACGTTTTAATTTATTTTTAGAATGTTTTGATTTTGGATTTGGTGTTCATCATAATTTTGCTATATGTTTGAACTATTGTAAAGATGTGATATGTATTATAACACACGTGTGCAATTATGAGTTCTCTAATCACATTGTAAATTGTAATTTGTCATTCAAAAGTTCAAGGCAAATGAAAAATAATCATTTTATAGATATGTACAACTTTACATATGTTCACAATTTGCAAAAAAATACATCTTTTGGCCATCCAAGATTGGAGAAACAATTTGTTTTCTCATTGTCTACCATTAAATGTTCATAAATATTACATGTTGAACATCTTGGTTAGTACCTATGTTACATCCTCTTGAATCCTCACCTTAAATTCCTAATCCTAAAGATTATTGGGTGACCTATTACTACCTTTCCCAAAATTTGTTTAATGAATTGATTTGGATTGTGTCCTTCATTGACCTCATAGCCCAATGGGTGGTGTCCTTTACAAAATCACATTCAACCTAACAAGATTATTTATTTCATCAAGCATTGCAACTGTGTGTGAATATATTTAAACTAAAAATTGTGCAAATGTTGCATCATCCTTCAAGCATTGTCCATCGTTGATCTCTTCTTTCATTAAGTTCTATTGGACTTGTTGATCTCTTCTTTCATTAAGTTCTATTGGACTTCTCCATCGAGGTCCACGAGACTGAACACTTGCCCAACTACATCATCCATGAAAAAAATTGTCCACATTTTGTTGAAAACTTGATGGAAAATGATTTGAAATTTGATTGCGAGTTGAGATTGCTAGCTATCAATGTCAAGAAGGAAGTTTGTTTTGTCCTTATCTTTCCTTCTTTCCTTTCATTTTCTAAGGAAGTATGAGGGGAAAAAAAAGGTTCATAATATGCTTTCATTGGTGATAGACCTTGGTGATAGATCTTAGAAATAAAATCTTTTGTCTAGTGTCTTCATTCATTGGTTGTGAACAAGGCATGGCCATTGTTGACAAGAATGATAAGAAATTTCTTATTTTCTATGCTTTTGAAATGTCATCATGCACATCCATGTGAAAATGGTTTTGCAAACTGAGGAAACGATGAAAATTATAGTTGAATATTTTTGAAATATTTGTGAACACAAGTGAATTAACCAAAAAGCTTCTCAATAAAAAAATGTTGATATTTAGACAAAATGAAGCGAATGTGAAGGAAATGAAGTGTCCTTTACAATGATGGGGAAATATGAATCTATGTTTCCAACTTTTGATTTTCTTGCTCATCAAATTTCTTGACTCCCATTGTGATTTCAAATTTACCTCACACCCTACAAAGTAAGAACTCTGCAGATTTGGAGCTTTTTTCTGCAGAATTTGACCTTTTTTCTGGTTGATGCATAACTTTCTAGCAAATGAGAGAAGAGTTGGGTGTAAGCAGTCATATCCATCCTAAGCCTGTGTGCCTTTTTCTAGCGTACCTGCAAAAGATTCATGCAAGTGTGATTCTGAAAAAGAAGTTTGCATTCAAGCACGTGCCAAAACACCAGTCAAATTGGGCGACAAAGAGGAAGAAGTTCAAATCGCCAACTGGTCCCAAATTGTTTGTATGTGTAGCACCAATTGCTCTACCCATGATTTTCACTGACTACAAATAACTATAATTTGGTGCAAAGAGGATCCTTCTCAAACTCATTCGAAGTAAATCCTCAGTCTTCTCCAGGAACAATGGTAGATGAGCGCCATCTACTTGGTTTTTGATTGATCCACCCAGGATTCTCCATGTTGCCTAGGACAGTCTCCTCAAGCAATGGTAATTTCAGAACCTTCTAGGGTGGAATAAATACTTAAGTTGACTTCAGCAGAAGTGGGCCTGACATGTGCTGGTGCTGTCACTGCAATATGCTTATGTAGGAATGCTTGCAGATGAATGCTTGAAAACCTGAAATGAGGTTAATGTCCCCAGCCTGTAATGGACAAGGCAGTCTCTGTGGTGCTACCTTTCTCTGTCCCTTGCATCAAGTGGTACAGGCTCAGGTGATGCATTGGATGAGGAGGGATCCTTTTGATCTTTGACACCAATCCCATTCTGTGAAGTAACAAGCTCACGTGGCTCACTTGGATTGGATAACTCGTCATCATGGGGCAGTGTCCGTTTGGGACCATTTAGGGCAACACCTAGAACAAGATTCTCTTCCACAGACTGTGGCACAGACTGCGGTCTCTCAGTATCATGTTTGTATGAGGCAGTTGTCACTTTCCATGGATCATTTTGCCCATCGGAGCTTGCAGGCATACTATGGCTAACCATTGGAACAGTTACATCTTCTTGACCTACCTTAGTGGTACTTGTGCCTGCAGCATCTGGAGACTTCCCAGTAACTCGCTCAGTCCTGGTGGCTCTTGACACCAATGACTGATCAGGACTGGTCCTTTTCTCAGCCTGTTGTTCCACAGGGGGCTCTACAGGACTGTCATCAATTTTGGCAGGGGGCTTTTCTTTCAGTGCAGCCCCCAGGAGTGTGATGTCATTTGGGTTCAAACCCAGAGAGTCCAAACCATCTAAAGGTGGCTTTGTAGTCACTGAGGGTGATCCAAATGATGAACCACTGGCTTCTGCACCAACCAGTCCTTCCTCATTAGGCTTTGTCCTTGATTTGGAGTCCTTGGAGTCAGGGATGTCTTTAGTTGTATGATCAACAATGCCATCACCCACATCAGCATTTTCTGCAGGCACCCCCTTGATAGCCTTGGCTATGTGATCTGCACTAAGATCTGAGATGTCATCACTGTCGTCATCATCATCATCCTCCTCCATCGCACGAGCCCCAACTAGGAGGAATGGTCGGTGAAGTGCCTCCCTCCCATCACGGAAAGGGGCACCCCTTGGCTCATTTTCATCCAAAACACGCTGGACCGATCTAATGGGAGTGGCCAGGCGTGCATTGTGGTGGCTGATCACTTTCAGCAAATCCAGCAAAATTATCTCCTGCAAAAAGTAAAGTCCAAACAATTCCACATGCTGCCCCTGGTCAGCAACTGGAGCCATCCTTCTAGTAACTGTCAATTAAGCACTGTCATAACATGCATGCATGTGCCAGTCTTTAGAAATGCTGGACTTGCCTTAACACGAAGGTACTCCTCAAAGTGCGGTGTCTTCACAAAACATGAAACCAAGATCTGCAGATTCAAACCAGGCCCAACTATAAGTCCCAAGTGCCTTGCAGACTCCAAAGCAGATTTTCCCTTGTTTAGCAAACCAAATCCAAGCACAACTTACTAGGAGAGCTTGATTCTCCGCCTCAATGTTGTCAAAGAAGACACGGCGATGTAGGCGCTGTTGTTCCACATGTGGATGTTTTGCCAGAATCTTGCGCATGTCTGAGACAATGGCCTGCATGCCCTTTCCATTTGTCAGCCACCCTGAACAAACCTCAATTTGAAATTGTTATGAGTGCTTTGTAAAACATGTACATACATTATGACACCAATCTTGCCTGATGAGCTGACACAGGAAGTACTCCTTCAGAAAATTACAAAAGCTGAGACAAGTCAGGTGGACAAAAGGAAAGCTGATAGAAACTGAAGCTAGAGTCTCCAACAAGTCAATTTTCTTACAGTTATCTTGTTGACATCCAGATGGCTTATTCCAAAGTGGGTCTTAATGCGCCAGTGGGTCTTCTGTGTCAAATTTCGCACAACACTGACAGTGAACTTATGGTTTGGGATGTGTACAGCCTCACGGTCATCCCCTCGTATGACTGTTGGAGACCACCAACCAACATGCTGAAGAGTTCAACCGAAAAAAGTCAGTGCCATAACTAAATGCACTGCAAACATGCAAGTATAGTTTTACAAAAGAAGCAAAATGCAACTCAATACAGGAGTTACATTTTGGCTTTTAAACTCAGGCAACAAGGATAGTGCAAGACAAAACTGCTAAGTGATGGGCATGATCAGATCTGAGCTTACCTCAACAGTGCCTGAAACTTCCTGGCCTTCAATCTTGGTCTGAATCCACTCATTCTCCACAAATGGTCTTGTTGCATGGATCATGACACTTGACAGAAAGTTTGTGAAAATCTGTCAGATATCCCAGGCACAAAGAGTGAGATTTGTGTTGAAGACTACCAGATACAAGGTTGATTCAGTGGTGGTGTAACGACCCAGTCTTCAGTGCTAATCTGCAAGTAATCTGCTTATCCAACCTTCATGGCAACTGACAAGAAGCCATGTAAAATAGGAGCATACCATGAGCATTGGTAACCTTAACTCTACAAGCAGAAATCATTATATGTTTCAAAGGTATTGAGAAGGCTCGCAGTACCTCACGGCCTGCAAGTGTCAAAAGGACAGTCCCAAAGCCTCCAGCTGTGATCCATTTCTGTGTGGAGAACCCTAAGAGTTCCATAAACAGACAAACTGCTGCCACCCAAACAGAAGTATATATGGAATTGCCAATGAACTGTATACCCACCTGCAGTTAAAAAGACAGCCAGTTCAGTACCTTGGTCCACCAAATACTTGTTCTTCTCATCTGAAAGTGCACTCACCTTCTTTAAAGGTGACCTCATAGGAAGGGGCTACCAATATCCAGAGGACTGACCAGCAACAGCACTGAGCAGCTCTTCACCCTGTTTGGATGTATCTAATCCTAACTGCTGGACTAGCATCTATGACCAGAGATTCAATATGCACAAAGAGTGAAAAGATTCTGTCCACAAGGAGATGAATGGAGGTGCATTTCCATACATTGCGAGAACTCTCTGATTTGTCATTGTCCATCAGGACCTTCTGCACCTGCTGTGTCAAACTGCACAAACACCAATATCCGGGATACAAATCGTAAGACCAGACTGACACCCCAACCAAAGATGTTCTTGATTATATGTGAGACATTGATATCCTTACAGGAGATAACCTGAAGATAAGTTACCTTGCAGTGCAGAAGGCAAAGGCAAGGACTGTTGATAGAGACCGCACAAAGTTGACAAAACGCTGCTTGATTGCATGGCTTGCCTCTGTGGCCAGCACAAGTGGATCCAATGCTCTGTGAAATACACAATAAGAATCTTAATTTAGTATGTGTGGAAACCTAGATTCCAGCCAGGCCATATGTTATAACCCAGGATCAGAAAGAGATTTTTGAAGATATCCTGCAATTTACCTGCAAACAAGGATAATCCCACTCCAGAGAAGCAGCGGTCGCATATAATATGCCATAATGTAATGAGTTTGGCTCTCAAGCCACTTTCTATCATTCCTCTGGAACCACATCCAAGACACAGCTTCTTAGCATTTGCTACATGGCCATCACATCGGAATCTTTTGTAAGTGAATAATACACAGAACACTTCTGGAAACTGTTCCATTGCCCAGTCAAACAGATCTCCTACAAAGCAACTACCTTGAAAATTGTACTGCGAACTAGTCGCACTGAAGGACCCAAACCCAAAATGGCAAACAATATAAGTCCCACTCCTGGTGCACACTGTATTGCCAATGGAGGACACTGCTGCAGCCCTGCAAAGCTCCTGCAAAAAACCACCAGCTAGACATGCTCAAATAAAACCCAGTTCAGCATTGCAAATGTCAACAGAACTTCCCTCCATCAAAGGTGCAATGCCACTTCAACTGGCAAATGTCAAAATTACACTTTTTCAGTTCAGATATCCCCCTAACAACACTCCTGTCCAGCAGTACATAATCAATCAGGCTGTCAAAACAAATCTAAACCAACCACAAGCATACCTTTCAACAAAAGTCTGGACCTACAATCAGGCAGTTGTTAACACTACCCAACTGATTCAAGAAACAGTGCACAAAGAACTGCTGTGATTGAAGCAACACCTGCTGAAGACAAGTGCTGCAATCTTAAACAGCTGAACAGCTGCATTCTGCAACTGTGGATTAACTGCTGGCACTGAGGTTGCCAGGATTGGCAGTCGCGTTGCCTGCACCTGTGGAACAACCTGAGAAGGCACTTGCAGGTGATTCCACAGACCACCACACCATGCTTCTTGTTCCACTGCCCTGCCTTTCTGCAACATTTGTACCAAGGAAAACCAGCCTACAATTGAAAGGCTGCATGATATGGAAGCATCAATATAGACGATGAGCACCAGCAGCAACACTACCTCTCTGAATATATGAGAAACAGCAAGTTTACTACATTGAGTTTTGCTATCAAGGATAATGTGCAACCAAGCTTGCTCAAGAGAGCAAGTTAGAATTACAGCTGCTGCCATGTCAGGAATAACTGCATGCTTTTCAATCCAAAGGCAATGAAAGCTACACATACCCAAACATGCGGGTCACTCCTCAACCCAGACAACCATGGTGCATAATCTCTGGGCACATGGCTTCCACGTTGTCTCTGGATTTCACATCACCACAATCAAATTGAGATGAGACTCAGTTATCATAACTAAGACATGTATAATGATGCAGATGATGCTCAATCAAGCAGCTGTTCAAGATCAAAAATTACTTCAAGCAGCAGTGTTGGCAAGATTGAGAGAAAACTTACCCGAACTGAAGCTGTTGTTGAACTCACATAATGGACTTCCACACAAGATAGGCGCACAAGCTGCAATGATCCAAAAGTTGCCATCATCCACAGAGCTCCCTCATGCCCAATTCCAGTGCACTGCGTGATGCAGGCACTCAACTGTATGAGTACAGCTGCTCTTCTTCTTTCCCACTTATGAAGTAAAAAGTTGACCTACTTCCTGATGGATTTGCGTGGTCCACAGGTGCTCTAGCTTCCAGGTGAGCCCGGCTCTTCTTCTTTAGAGTGTTTCCAGGCCTATTTTTGACCATTCGGCATCCTGCCCTCAACCTAATCTGCAACCGAGGGTATGTGTTCAATAGATTCTGTAGTTTCAAAGAGCAGCAGCACTACTACTCCTCATTCTAGGTAGTCTTCACTCCGCGTCAATGGTTTTCCTTACAGTCTGCAACATCCCAGGATTCTGTAAAAAGCATGCGGTAATGTCCTGCCCTAATAAGAACCGTCATCGCCCGCTTCTCGCCAACCAAATGGCTTTCCCACTGCCACAACGACCTTCAAGCTGCGTTAGGGAAGGGGAATGGAATCCACGCAAAAGGAAAAAAAACCTGACTCCTCTGCGAACGAACTATCGACTTCTTGCAGATATTCTGTTTCAAGAAGAAGGATTTGGTTTGGCGATACGACGTCCGTCCATCCATCTCTACTGTAATCTCGGAACCTAGAAAACAAAAGAACCAGGGACCAGAACTGAAACAAACCTCATCAAGTTGCCGATTCTCAGAATCGAGCACACACTCGGTATCCAGAAGAAGGAGGCGGCAGCAGCAGGCGCCGTCCCCCGCCCGCACCGTCTCCCTCCCACAACACCCCGGCTCAAAACGTGCACAGCTTCCTCAATACGTCACGGCACGAGGCGAATAATAGCTTGTTGGAAAGAGCCGGAGTAGAGCGTCAAGAAAACCGATGTCAAAGATCCAAATTTCAACCAGGAAGATTGCCGATTGACAACGCAAACGAAGAAGAAGAAGAAGAAGAAGAAGAAGAAGCAGCTACAGCAGAGGAAGAAGCACAGCGACAACGAAATCGGCCAAGAGAGCTTTCAAGGGCCGTCATCCTTCCTACCTTTGGTCACCTCGTCTTGGCCTCTGGCCTTGTCCACATGGCTACTTCCCATTTGTTGAAACGAGTGAACGTTTTTACACAGACCGAGAGAATACCAATCATATATCCCCACGTGTCAGACAGGATTAGGACAGTCCGACTGCCGTACCACCGTGCATTGACTGTTTCTTACCCCCGTAACTTACCTTCCTGCGATTTGTCAGGAAGTTACTTCGTAGTAAATACTGCGAAATTGCAGGAAGCTACCGTAAGTCTTACGGATATAAGAAACACGTACCCAAAACGGTAACTTCCAGAAATACCCGTATTTTTATACGGTAATACATGTATTTGATACGAGGTAATTTCGGCCAGCTTTTTTTTTTTTTTTTTTTTGGAAATTCTGGGATTTTTTTTTCCTCTAGTGCAAATTCGACCAATTTTTTTCTATTTCTGTGCAAATTAGACCTACATTTCGCCAATTTTTCAATATCATAAAATTGAAAAATCTGAAAAGGCATTATAAACTATCTATCTCACTCTTTTTCTTTAATAAAATTTTCACTCTTTTTTCTTATTCACCAACATGGATATGAAAAGATAAATTAACATGTGTCTTTTCAGGTTCATGAAATTATATATTAATTTATATGAATTAAATTTGACATTGACATAAATAATGATGAATTATTAAAAATTGCATGAAAAAATAAAGAAAAAAATAAAATTGATCATCATTGGTAGTTGTGTAGCAAAGCAAAGCTCAATTTTACTTTGCAGTGGCCTATAACAACCCCAGTCTGGATTTGAAAGTGTATTTAGAGGCGAGGTCCCATTACCACATGCAATTTCACCTCCACCAAGGGTCAGGAGTTTCAAGAGGCCAAATGCATGCTCCTTGCATCGAAGGAGGAGCGGGAATTCAGGTATCACGGGAAACAAAACCAGACCAAGTTTTTATACTTTAGTAATAATATAATAATATAATAGAGTTATCTGTAAAGTCATGCTATTAGGGGGCGAGAACGGTCAGTTTCGACATATTAGGGCATCTATCTATCAGGGCATCAAACGTGTAACTGGGAATGAAAATTTTACAAAACGAAATAACTGGGACCCAAACTACTAGTTTTTCCACCAATTTGGGTGGTAAACTGAGTTTCATCTTGTCTTTCCTTTTTTGCTCAGCGCCTGCACTGCTGCTACATATGTTTTCACTGCAGCTACAACAACTACTATAGTTACTCTCGAACCTTGTGCATTAAATGCTGAGTTCCAGAACTTCCTACTGAGTTTCAATAAAAATTTCTTTACTTTGCGGATACCACAGAAAGAGGGGATTGAGAGTGAAAGAGAGAGTGAAGATGGGTGACTTTACAGATAACTCTAAGATTTCAATATACCTGGTGTATATCCGCCGGGTATACCACACAAAAATAAAAACGTGCAGTGCATGCTGGATTGGGCACCTTGCTTTTCAAAACACCCCTGCCCCTTTGCCAAGGAGAAAAATCTCTCTCTTCCCGGATAAGGTGCCCTCCAGATATACTTGAAATATTCTACTGGTTAATTCTTGTGGATCAAGTGTAGGCTTGTAAATAGTGTGAAAATGGGTTATTTACTTGGACCTGTACACTTTACATAAGTTGTAATGGTCAATATAAAACCCACTTTTTCTTTTTTTTAAATATAAATGACAAAAAAAGAATAATTATTATTTTTCAAATTATAATTATTTTTTGAAAATTATTATTATTATTATTATTATGTCATGATCTACTATTTAAACGCTTGAAATTTGGATTTGGGTGGGTGCTTTTTCTCGGGGTTTAGGACTTACACTTGGGATTTGGATTTGGGTGAGTGCCTTTGGGTGTTAAGTCCTCTCTTTGTCTTTCTACCTTTCCCTTCTGGATTGAAGCTTTTTCTTATTTGAGCATGCTTTGTTTTTTTTTTTTTTTTAAATAATTTTTTCAAACACTCTTTTTTGGAAGTGAAAAAAATTGGAAAAGGCCCAACTAGGGTTTATGTGGGCGTAGGCCGGTCACCCTAGTGTTCTTCACAATTGGGAAGGAAACATCATGCAAAACTTGTGTGGAAGTTTGGGTATACTTTTTTATTGACTAGTAGGGAGGGGGGAAAGAATGAAAATTTGTAAGGAGAAAGCGTCTTCAATCATCAAAGTCCTTTTTTTGTTTTCATCCAATCATTCATCACGAGGAACATGGATATGAACATGAATAGGCATGTGCACTACACAACAAGTCCTCAGCAATTTATGGTTGTTTCTTTTATTAGTGGAGTTGTGACGTCTTGATTGTTATGTTCTTTCGTGACTTGTGTTCTCGAGCTTTTATTTGCCTTCTACTTCTTGTTCAATGGGTTGCCATCCTTTTTAATATACAAGGTTTTTCTTCTAATTTATGGGATAAGTTATTGAGATATGTTACCCAATAGTCACCATTAAATAATGATTTGCATGATTTGCACCATTTGTTGGAAACTTGTTACAACTCCCAAGTGAATCACCAAAATTCATTTACTAAGGTTCCACCTTTTTCATAACTTATCATGTAGACCTTAGCCCTTGTCCCCTTCCCCTACTTAGGGAGGTTATTGCGTATGCAAGTGAGTAAGTATCATAGGTAGGAAGATAATGCTCTTGTATGTGGTTACCCATATTTAGGTACCGAAGCAAGGCACTTGTTGGGTACTTCGTATGTAGATGCAAATGGATGGGCAAGTGTTGGGCAAGTAGAGAATTTGATGATTGGTATGTAACATGATATAAGTAATTGGAATCAGGATTAAATTAGTCTTATATTTGATAACATGTAGGGTATGGAACAAGGATGAGGCTGTTCCGGGAATGAAGGTGTGGGCATGAGGTGAGAGCTAAGCATGAGGATTCCCATAACCATCATGTTCAAGGTCCTTAACTAGCATAATGTTTTTATAAAAATGGATGATTGTGATTGAATTTTGGAAGGTAGGAAGCACCTTAAAGATGTTGGAGCATAAATTTTACTAAGGGTAAGATGCCCTTCACATAGACTTCAAAAAAATTATGGTTTCTTTATGCAATATTGAAATCCATTCTCGGATCATGTGAGTATGAAAATTCAAGGAAGGTATATCAAACTAGTTCATATAAGGATATGATAAACTATCTTCAATATCCATTGCCAATTGTCCTTTGTTGTTCCAAGGCCGATATGAGTTTGAAGTGAATTTACATAACGAAGGTGTTGGAGTTCATAAAGTATCCTCCTTTGTACATTGTAAAAGCATGGTTTGGATGTGAAAACTTGTTGATCTAATTTTTTTAAACGGTTTTGAAACAACATATTTGCACAAGATGCAATGGTTAGCAATAGGTAATGTAAAATCTAAATCCCACTATGGATTGACTAGATTGTTTGATCGGTCCTTATGAGATAGTTTGTCACTATTATTGATTGGCCAAATAATCCAATTGGTTCAAGCCTTGCTTTGTTATTAGTGGTCACCCACTCTTCGAAGTCTTAGTTTTCAAGCTAATGAGTGGGGCTTGGGATACGTAAATAAGTAGTATCATCCTCACCCATGTTGGTCATGTAGGTTTGCATATTTGAAAGTGGGATTATAAAAAGTGGGAAATCATTAATAGCAAAGCAAGTGAATCAATAAGATAATCTAAACAATCAACAACATCAATGTGAGATCATGCCATGAGGACTAACCAAACAATCTAGCCAATTCTGAATGAAATTATGTAGTGGTTTATTTTGCCAACCGCAACATTTTATGTGAAAATGTTGTACCCAAACCAGTCTTTTAATCAAATTGACAAGTTTTTATTGTTTGCATCCAAAACATGATCTTAGGGTGCATGGGTGGGAATATTTTAATGGATGTGAAAAATACTTATGCAAGCTTAAATACCCAATATAAATGGAGATGTTTTTAGAATTTAAATAATACTAGTTATATGCATTGCAATAACGTTTGATTCTTAACAATTTACACATAAAGATATAACAACAATGTGTTTCAAATCACAACCCCATGAATCAAGAAATGTGTGATAAATTGAACACATTACTGATTATTTCATTAGTTTGAAAGATTGTTTGTTAAGAAATTATGATTGATTTTAAAATTTATTATGAAACATTAAATTGATGTTCATGCCATCGAAACTAACAAAGTCACACACATGAAAACATGCACCCTAGTTGTAAGTGAGTACATTTTGTAATGTGAAAAATGAGATTTCAAAAGTCACATTTTAAGGATAAATCTCTAAGGCATACATAACACTAAAACCTTGCTCACATTAAATCAAATTCCAACAACACAATAATTTCTTATAATAAATTAATATTTTACTATAAAAACACTAAAAAATTAAAATGAAAAATATTTTAAATTTGAATGAATTCTTCACATAGTATATTCATATTCAATATTTCTTAATATTGATCTCCTCACTACTTAAATCCATACCATTATTTAAAACTATAAATTTGGTTATATTATAATACCTAACCTAGTTAGGCACTTATTAATTAATTTTTAAAATTCCAACATGTTTGAAAAAACAATGTTTTCCACACTAAAAATAGCAAAAAAAAAGTGCCAAACTTTGAATCATGATTTCTTGCATTTTCAAAGCCACATAAAACAAAACAAGCCCTTTGTTAGTTAATTTTTAAACATCACTTACGACTAGTAACAACTTGTATATCTTATTTAGTAAATGTTAATTTTGTGGTTGTGCAACATGTCACATTTGTATCCTCAATTTAATGGTTCATTTTTTTGAATTTTTTTAATTTTATTGAATAAGTCCTCTCTTAACTAACCATCAAACATCCCTTATCCTCATCCTTACTTATGTCACTTATGACCTTTATCATCCTTGCTAAAGAACGAATGTATTAGAGAATAAAATGTCAAACTATAAAATATTATTAATTTTTTATTGCCAAACACAAATGACAATTTAAAAAGTAATTATTAAGCACCTTGCTACTGAACCAAGTTAGGGACTACAGTACTCGTACCATAGTGCTATGTAGAGTTGACAATTTAGTAAAATTATCTTTTGGAGAAATCTATACTATTACTCTTTGAGAAATGTTAGATAAATCACATATTTACCAATCACTTGGTAGTGCATAACTATGCACATACCTACACATGATTCGATATGACACTTTCCACACACACACACTCCACCTTTAAAATAATCACACAAACAAAAAGACCATTCAACACCACATGGATCAAAACTTCTTGCACCACAACAACAGGATCCTTTTTAGATGCTTCAAAAGAATATCCCATTATGCCAATTGCAGGCCGGAAAGGAAGGATCATCCTTACCTGAATTGCATCCCAATGCAGAATACAATACTTAGCAACTGTGTCTCAATCGATGTTGGCCCACAGGCAGGCATCCCAGCTTCTACTTTCCAGAGCATCTCCACCAGCACTCCACACATGTAATGTGTTCCTTGTGACTAGAATGAAGCAGCACCCACCAGAGCACCATCCACTGAATGCTGCTAAATGACCCAGTCGTGAATTCAGAACCTGAAATGAGTTCATATCTGGTTTCCCCTTGGTCAGCCTTTCTGTAAGTTATAGGTCCTATGTGTAGGTAGATAGGTAGGAAAATAGGTGACTACTACATAAGTAGATGGTCTGTATTTACTGGCTGCCCACAAACAACAAGCACCGCAAGCAGGCAGGTAGTAAAAACAGCAACTGAGCTAACCATCATGGTTAGCTAGGGGACCTGAACCCAACAGAAAAGTGTTTTCCAGTTCACTTACGATCCATCCTTCTTGGTGCACCAGTGGGTGCTAGTTCACTGGTGCCTGTGTTCCTTCACCTCTCTGTAACATCAACAGACAGTCCATCAAAAGACGAAACAGAGTTAGAGTGCCTAAATCCTGGACCCTGAACCTAGACAACGCATGAGGCTTGCTTCCACAACTTTCCAGAGATACTTAGTTCCTCCTTTCGAGAAGTCAACACCTTTCAAGCTCCAAAGCCAGTAAAGAAAATGGTTCTTAAAATAGGCACCGAAAATTAGGTACCACACTTTTCAAGTGGCTCTGATTGACCCCAGTCCTTCAACTAACATCTCTCACCCACTTACAGGGATTTGAAGGATTTGAACCTGTTGATCACCCCCATGTCTATGAAACATCGCCCTTCAGCAAAAATATCCGATGATCGCATCCACTCCATAAAGATTTAATACCAGATTAGCAACAAATTCCTGCCGAGTATCCACAAGATTTTATACAATCATTCAGTGGTAATTTGCCATAAAGACTATACAGCTCAAGGTTAGCCGAACTCTCATTCGCTAAAATCCTAAACTTACTAGAGAAGATGAGCAGGAACCAGTTCACCTAGCAGCCTTCTTCCCTTGTAGAACAGCTTCATTTTGTAGATCTCTTCAAAGCCACTGAGCACATAAGCCCTAAGCCTCAGCCTTACTCTTTTTCTTCTTTTTTGTTTTGACTGCGTCAACTGGTGCATCAACTGGAACCTCCACCACTGGCTCAGCCTTCCGCTTTTTAATGGAAGCTTTTAGCTCTGGTGATGCATCTGCAGTCGCTACATCCGCTGCTGCTACGCTGGCAGATGTCTTCTTTTTCTGCAAGCAACCAACATAATGAGATTAGTGCTACATTTCCAAGCAAGCAAATATAGACTGCAAAATTCTCCAGTTTAGTGGCCATATAAGTGATTTGAGCAACTCACTAGAATACAAGACTAACCTTCAGCTTTTCTTCTGCTTTGACTCCATCAACTGTCATGGTAATAGATGTGGTCACTTCAGGCTCAGCTTCTGAAGTATTATCCTCTCTTGTTTTTTTCTTTGACAGTGTATTACCCACTTCTGCTGCTTCCACAACTGGCAATTCATTCTGCTTCTTCTTCTTCTTCTTCTTGCCCTCCACAGTTTTCCAAGACTCGTTTTTGGTTAGGGCTCCAAGAGTTGAGTCTGCGTCAGTTTGGTATGTCTGCATGCAAAAAGATCCGTTAATCAACATACATACACTGAGAAGCTTAGTTGAAACTGCCCTTATGCTGCCCAGGTGGTCATAAGATTTACCCAGGATGCTGGCAATAGCTTCTCACAGAACAGAACCAAATGACTTCAGCTAGCCTTATTGTTTGGTAGTTGAATTAGGGGGACTATATCAATATCTCATTTCACCTTAGCAGCAGACAGAACACCTGGGTTTTCCTTTTTCCGATCCTTGTCATACGATTCAATGTTAGCCTTGCCATGGGCAGCCCCACTGCTCTTCCCCAACTCTCTCCCTTCAAGCTGCCGCAATCTGGCTTCCACCTGTTTGCAGTGACACCATCAAGCATGCAAGACACAAAATGTAAATTGTCTATGGAACAACTTAAATATTAATTCCCCCAACATGCTCACCTTCGCCCGACCTTCAATACCCACAATAGGTTCAGGGTACTCGCCAAGGGCATCTGACCGTATGGATAAAGCAGACTTAGCTGCAAGAGCACGAGCAATTTTGCCCTTGAATTTCGGAGGAGCTTGCCCAACAAGTGATGCATGATATATAATACCATATTTGGGAGTTGGCTGCTTTGTCTTCAATGCTCTAAACAGTGCCTGTAAGGAACTCAAGTCATTCTCCACATCTCCACAAAAAGCATCAAATGCTGTAAAACTACAGCTGAAGAACACTCACAAACAGGCAGAAAGGCAATTGCAAAGATATGGCAGAGGTTACTACTGATTGAACTATGTACATACCTTTTCTGCACCCAGAATCTGAACAGTGCTTGCAGGATACTTAGCCAGGGTGACAAGACTTCCAGCATGTGCAATAAGGCGGGCACCGACAAGCTCTCCAACCATAATTGTCAAATTTGGAGCTATTGCATTCATTCGACTCTGCAAATACTCATAAAGCTGGGCACGGTATTCAGATAATGTGATGACCTGGTCACACAAAGCCTTGATGTTCAACATGTCCTCATCACTCACCTCTGTTCCCATGGAGATAACTGCTGCTTCCTTCATTTCCAACTCCACCTCCTCCACCAGAATCTACACAACATATTGACTTTCAAAATTTTAGAAAGACAAGAGGTCTAAGCATAAACCCTGAGCCCAGGCAAGGCCAAGAGAAGTCTCAGACTTGGGTCTGTAAGAGGCATGCATAGTCAAAGTTTCATTCCACAACTCAATTTAAGGCAATGATATGATCTGACAAGGGGAGACTTACACCAGAGAAGTCAAGGTCTGCTGCGTTTGTCCTACTACCCATAAGCTTGACAGACTTTGCGTACTGCATATTATCTTGAACAATTTTTGCTAGCTCGGGGAAATGCCAACCATGCCATTCCCGGATTCTCATTGCATATGTGTTCAGTTCCTTATCCAAGTCATCAAGAAGCCCAATTGCTTGAACAATCATAGTATCAACCTGCAAGGCAGATCAACAGACATCAATACTGTACCAAAAATGGAGTCTGCACTAGAAACATTTAACCCTTTTCTTAGGGACATATAAGAACAAACAAGGACTAAAGAATTACCTTATCAGGGCTGAATTTGAGCTTGTAGCGGGAAAGGCTGTGAGAAAGACCCAAGCTCATGGGGGCAATGTCTGAGCCTCTGAGCCCCACAATCAGCTCTGACAACTGGGATCGCAACCCTCTCATAAGCTCTGACACAGCTGCATTGTTCAAACAGCTTATTTCCTGCAACATAAGCATTTGAGCATGAAATCCCCAGAAAATGAAAAAATTTGCAAGCCATCCCATTAACCTTGCTTAAAAACATACAATGACAGTTTGCACACCAGTTAATACAAAAAAAATTCTTCAACCAGGCTGACATACCAATTTTTCACTGATTGCCTTTCCAAGTTTTGAGTCAGCAATCACCAAAGTCTCTCCTTGGCATTCAGCTTTCAAAAACTTCCGAAGACCTTTAGGCAATTTGCCATCCACAATATGATTAACAGCACTGAGTGCATCAACAGTAGTGACAAACTTGTCAAAGGCCTTGAGCTTCACCATCTGCAGTTCATTCAACAAGGTAAAAATAAATAGGTGCCCTAGATAAATACCAGTGTTGCCCAGCTATGAGAATCTGCTACACATACCCGCCAGTTATCAGACCGAGTGGGGGTGAAAAATAATTTAAAAACCAGTTTTTGGTATAGAACCTTGGTTCTCAATTTTTTTTGAAAAATTCAAAAAATCGCTTTTCTAACCGCCGGTTCTTTTCTGGTTCTTTCATGAAAACTGCAGGTAATTCTTTTATGTTTCTGAAATAACTGGAACTGACGGTTCTCTGATTCTGATGTTTTCTCAAAAAGCCACAACCAACAGTTCTTTGATTTTGAAAAAAATTAAAGAACTGGGACTCCCAGTTATTTCAAAAATCAAATAACCGCACAACACCCACAAATACCCTAGCCTTTAGTGCCTTCAGTACCTATCTGTTGTAGATGGCAAACAAGCACATGTAGCTATGGTCTCTGGAGTCTGGAAACGGAGAGAAGTCTAAGTACAGAACTGGTTTCAGATTGTTGCTGCAGCTCCAAGAAAAAAAAGACATAAAGTTTTGGGACTCTTACTGACCTTCCGTGCACTGTCAGGTGTCTCGAACTCTTTCCACAATTCCTGCCACCACCAAAGCGAGATCGATCCCCAGTCAAACTCACTCTGCAATGAAATGACTAGGACCAGGGAGTAGTTTACGTCTTGCAAAACTCAATGACCAGGCCATGATCTATGGAAGAGATTTCAGACAGACAGACCTTGGGTTCAGAAGAGAGACAGAGACAGAGCTTTTGCGCTCAGATCGGCATTGCTGTTTTTTCGACAATGCATGCATGGCATTATACCTGTTGAAAAGAAAGGCAGATCTAATATATGATCATAACGCTATTGTCAAGAAAGAACATGGGCAATATCATGGCATGAAATCTCACCTCAGCATTCTCGAGTTTGCCTTCCTTCAAAATCTTGAACAGCGCGAACCCCGCCGGTGTCTCAAAGAGCGCCAACATGATGATAATGATGATCTTAGGCAGCAAAATTGACAACAAGATTAATTACGTGAACTATGCTTCTTCTGCGTGTTTGGAATAAAAGCCCCGACTCACTTCAAGACATGCAGCCACCGAATCTCCGTCACAGTGGGAGAATTTTCTCAAACAAACTTGAGCTTGAAAACCGATCAAACCTCCTTTCTTCTCTTGGGATAAAACACCACGCAGCCTCTGCCACGCTCCAATGCAGAGATCTGGCTGCAGAGAAAACCAATCCTTACAAAAAAGACATGTAAGGATTCTAGAGACCAAATTGGATTCATTGGAGATTTTTAATTCGAGAAGGAAACAATGAAATTGCATGCAATTTTAGATCCAGAAACAAACACACCACGCGAGAGCGAGACAGACAGACAAGAGAACAGACACACACGGCGCACGAAGACGAAGCTCCAGGTTTAGAAGCCGGCGTGGATGAGAAAAAATTGTGGATGAATGAATGAATGTCTTCTCCTCCCCCCCCCCAACCCTTTTCTCAATCTATGCTTTGGCTGTTTTTCATTTGGGTGATTTCTTTTAGCTTACCAATTCAATTTAAATTTTTATTTATTTCTTCATTTTTTAATTTATATTTTGGGGAGTGGGTGATAGATTGGAAAAAACTTTAAATGCCTACTTTAAATAACAACAACAATAATAATAATAATATTGTCATGGGGTGCATCAAATGTCATTTAAATTTTCAAATTTGTTCACAGAATAAGAAATTATTCCGCCCCCACCCCCCACCCCCCCCCCATATAGGGAGGGTCTAACACTTGGGAAAAAAAACACTCCTCTAAACACCTTGCACCTCCTTTATTAAACATTTTGCACCCTAACATTGGATGCGAAAAATTTCATGTTTGTTCAAAATCTAACCATTAGAGGAATGATACAACGTTTGATACCAAACTTGTATCTTTGAAATCTCATTCACTATACATCAATGGATAGAATGTTCCTGTTCAAATGAGATATTTGAAATATATATATTGAGGTTTAAAAGTTCATCGAAACCTAATGGTATGCACAATGAGAGGCATTGCCATCAAGTTTCGTTGTTGTGTTGGTGGTTGTTCCATCCCTCAACCCTAACAATTGGTGCTACTCATGGTGTTCGCATTTGTATCTACTACTTGTGTTCCTCTTGGTCATGATCTTAATTATTGTTGTTCATCTGTTTTTTGTTATTAATTTTAAACTATTACTCATGTTCCTCTTCACTTCAACTCCTAGGCAATGTTTTTCATGTTCATTCATATGAAAATATTTCATCATATTTATACATGCATTATTTTAGTGTTGGCCAATTCTCATTTTTTCAATGACAACCTTTAAGGTTTTCAATCAAGTTCTTAAAATGAGAATCAACAATGTTCACATAAGGTGATAACCTTTTTGAAAACTTGACTGTCAATTCTCTCCCAAGTGAAAATCGCCATTCTGAAAACCTTAAAGGTTATCACCTGGAGGTTAAAGGTGATAATCTTTCAAGGTATTAAAAAAAAGGGCTTTGGTTTTCAAGTTAAGGTTTTGTTAGGTTTAGGTTTTAGTTTGGGCTTTAAGCTCTCAACAACACAACCTCTCAATGGCTTGTTTCTTCAACGCCTCCTTTGGTGAGAGCTTCACAAAAAAGCTTCTCACTCTTCTACAAAATGGGGCCCACCACCACTCACACTACTCTTCCCTGTGTTTTGCCGCTCCTCCTGTTTTGTTACTCCTCTTATTACTTTGTTATTCCTTTTCGTGTTTTGGTGCTCTTCCTCTTGCTTCGTTATTCTTCTTTGTGCTTTGTCGTTCCTCCTATTTCGTTGCTTCTTTTCTTGCTTCGTCATTCCTCCTATTTCGTTGCTCCTCCTATTTCACTATTCCTCCTCCTGTTTTGTCGTTTTTCCTGCTTTACTGTTCCTTTCCGTGCTTCACCGTTCCTACTACTTCACCACTCCTCCTGTTGTTTCACTGCTCCTCTGTGTTTTGCCACTCCTCTTATTTCGCTGTTCCTCTATGTTTCGTCATTCCTCCTGCTTTGCTTAATTATTGTTCATCATGTTTAGCTACTACTTTGTGCTTCATTTTGTTGTTACTCATTATGCTTCACTACTGCCCATTATGTTTTACTACTGCTCTTGTTTCAGTGTTGTTTTGTGCTTGGTTATTGCTCTCGCTTCACTACTCTTACTGCTTCACTACAATGGGCATGTTACTGCTCCTCCATGCTTTATTACTCTCCTACCATCCTAGGTACCTTTCTACCGCTTGTTGCTTCACTACTCCATGCTTTGTTGCTCCCTTTGTTTTAGGTTTTTATTTTACTTTTATTTTTCATTATTTTACTTCATTTTGATTGATTTGTTATTTTGCAAGGATTTTTGGAAGTAGTTTTTTTTTTTTTTTAAATTCCTTTTTTTATTTTTGCCTTGGTTATAATTAAACTTTCTTATAATTGCTTGTAAATGGTGTTGGATATTTGTAAATGTTTAGATGATTTTTAGATTAACAATTAAATCTTGAAAACCTTATAACATTTAAACCATTTTATGATCCACAAAAAAATTTATTTCGTTTTCTCCATTATAATCACATCAAATTCTTGTAAAATCGAATGTTCAAGGACTAATGAAACAATAACAAAAAATGAATATTGTGATATTTTCCCTAATCAAGTTTCTATGGAAGAGGTATCTCTAATTGAAACTATGGAAGAAAATAGAAGTCTATAAACATAGTTCAATGCCATTCAAAGTGAAGAACAGAAAATTAATTTTTTTTTATAAAAATTGCATTTGCAAAGAGAAAAATGGAGAGGACATGATAGGAATGCGTTATGTTAGTCATTTTTCATTATAAATGATAAGAACATTGTTGATGGAAGCAAACCTCAAATCATGAGGTGTATGATTTGAGGTCATGTAAATTTTGTTCCTTATAAACTAAGAACAAAAGAAAGGAGAGGAATTATAACATATTTTAAGAAAAATGGCATAATAGCTTTGAAAAAACATGTAGATGCAGATCATGTTGTACTTGAAAAGAGATTTGAGGAAAAAGTGAATTTTCCATTAAGAAATATACTTGAAAAACAACCTACAAAAAAGAGGCCAAATGTGTCTAACTTTGAAATATCAAAGTTTTTTGGTGCAAAAGATCATTTTAAAAAGTATGTTGTGCAACAAAAGTAAATTTTGCAAGACCTTGCCCTTTTGGTTATCAAAAATCATCTCCCTATTCAATTTGTTGAGAACACTTGGTTGAAGCGTCTTGTAATGCATTTATGTCCAAGAGTTATGTTTCCATCAAGAAAAACATTTTCACAAGAAATTTTTGTTAATTTAGTGGAAAATACGAAAGAAGAACATGTGTTACCTAAATTGAAACAATGTTATTCTACAATAGCTAGTTTTGATTTGTGGATGTCAAAAGGTGCACATGATGTTTTTGCATTGGTGATTAGCATTTTGAATGAAAAATGGTAGCCTCAACATATTACAATAGGATTGTTTGAGGCAAACAAAACTATAGGGTAGGTTATGGCAAGAAATTTGATTGAATTATTATATCAATATGATTTAAGGAAGAAAATTGTTGCGTATGTTAAGGTGAAGGTGCAAATTTGAATGCCATGACAACAACTAAAAAATTTGTGATGAATTATGAAGTTTTTGGTTTAGAAGAGAGTTTCCAAAGCAATTGCTTTGGTCATGCATTTTTCAAAGCATATCAATATGGCACAATTGAAAAAAAAATTTGTAAAAATTTGAAACATATTTCTATTAAGTCAACCCAATTTGATTTACAAAAGTGCATAACTTGGCCAAAGAAATCTAAAAAAGGAAAACATGAATAGACTAAAGCTTGCATTGATTCTGGAATCTATCCAAGAAAGTTAAACACCTTTGTCAAAACAAGGTATTTTTTTTAGTTATTTTTGTTTAAAATATAATTTAAGATTTGGCTTATAAATTTGCTATCTTTTTTTTTTTGCAGAATACTAACAATTTGTTAAATATTGTGTAGGTTTGCAAGCAAAATAATCTTGTTTCAGGAGGCCTTATTATTTCAAAAGGCCATTGTATTATGTTATAATTCACAAATTGATGTTCATGTTTTTGGCCAAGTTCCCCCATATTTGTCAAACAATTATTGATTGTTTGTCTCCAATTGTTATTGCTTATGTTCTAAGCTAATCCAAAGATCACTGGTTGCTTAGTGATGCCCTAAACAATGCCATCACAATGAGTTCCAAATTAAAGAAAGATGTTGGAATTGTATAGAATTCAGACTAGTTTATGGATGATGATTTTACAATTACTCTTAAATTATCTTTGTTTACTTCAAACATTAAGAAAGAAGTTTGTGGTGTCCTTGATTCTTTTCTTTCATTTCTAAAAACTTATGAAGAAAGAAAAACCCATAACATGTTTTCCTTGATGTTAGATCCATGATTTAAAAGCTTTCATTTAATATCTTCATTTGTTGGTCATGAGCAAAGCATTTCTATTGTAGAAAAATATGATTAGAAATCCTTGCAGCCTATGTTTTTGAAATGTTATCATCATTTACATCTTGTGGAAAACTATGATGTTGAATCTATAGAGCACAGATCTTATGAAGATAGCAGCTTGGATATTTTTGAGATGACTACTAACACAAGTGAACCAATGGCAAAACTAATTAATAAAGAACTCCTGATTTTTAGGAAATTTCGAGTGGATTTTTAAAAAAATTGAATGCCCTTTGCAATGGTGGCAAAAACATGAATCTATGTTCCCCATTGTTGGTTTTCTTGCTCGACAAATATTAGGAATTGTTGGATCACAAATAAAAATAGAAAGGATTTTTTTTTTTAGCTAGCATATTCACCAACCTTAGAAGATGTCATCTACAATCAAAAACTTGAAAATTTTAATTTTTTTTTGCAAAAATCGGCCTAATGATTTAGTAAAGTTTATTGAGATGGATGAACAATTATAAGATGAATTACAAGAATTTGAAAGTGAATTTGAACAAGAAATTTTTAATTAAAAAAAAAAAAAATTTCAATTTTTGCAAGTAATTAATTAAAATTTTACATAAAATTAAATAATTAAACATATTGGATTTTCAAATTTTGAAAACCGACATGTGAGAACCAACGTTGAAAACTAGGGCTAATAATTTTTTATGAAAATCGACAAGGTTGAAAACTAGTGGGAATTGTTTTTTCCAAGAATTTAAAACCTTTAAAGGTTATCAAAATCATTTTTAAAAAATTATTTATGAGAACCTTAAAGGTTGTCTAAAATGGTTGCGATAACTAGAATTGACAATTCTCACAAAAAAATGAGAACTGCACAACACTGCATTATTTGTTTTTTTTTAATGCACAACATTTGAGTGCAAAACATTCAAACCCATGAAAAAAAAAAATTCACACAATTTTCATTATCAAATCATAAAGATTGAAAAAAAATTGTAATGCAAATGATCAGAAAAAAGGTTGAGAATCAACTTGACAATTTGACTTTTAATCATTAAAAATCAAAGTGAAAAGGTCAAATGATCTTTGATGGAAGCTTGCAAAATAGCATTGAAAGGATCTTGTTGACATCTACAACTTCAAAATTGAAAGTTTTTCAATCAAGGTTCATATGAAAAAGTTATGAACATGCAAAATCATAAGATTTATAACTTGGAAATTTTAGGACACCCATTTGAAAGCCCAAAAAAATGTCACAACAAAAATCTAAAGTACGCTACAAGGAGAAGAATGGTCACTTTTTCATAAATCTAAGTCATATAAATGTAATGAGTTCAAAGCAAATTTATGATCCAAAGTTAACTTCATTTTCACAAACCACTTATATTGTTTAGCTTATGTAAACAACTAATGCATGAGATGTTTGTTAATTTGTCACTTCACCTTAATCCCCATCCCAAAACTGTGACACACCACTAATGCATGAATTTTAAAAACATGCCCCACATTCTCTTTCCTTTTACCTTATTTCCACTATTGCCATTTGAGAATTCATCTCCCAAACTTGAAAATATTTTAATGTGCATCATGATGTTCCCACTATGGATTCAATAGTTGTGTGTGTCTTTCATAATTTATGATTTTTAAAAGGTAATTTATTTTTTTTAAAATGAACAAAGGACATGGCTACCTATCTCACCTACGAAAATGACTGAAATAGTGATAGAATACAACAACGCAACCAATTACTTGTTGGTAATTGAACTTGAGACTTTGATATTTCTTGTTATTAGTTGAAATGAAACATTAAAACTAGGTGGGACTTGAGCCATTTTTATTTCCTTTCCATTTCATCTCTCTAATTACATTTCCTACTATAAGGTTATGTCATTTATGCAATAATGATTTGTGTTTGCAATTATAATCTTCAAATGGTAATGTCCTCCAAATGGAATGAATCTTGGCACAAAATCACCAAATTCATAAGTAGGAAAAACACACTAAAATTATTTTATTAGGAAAGTTAAGAAATTGAAATGAAAATCGTTACCAACTTTAAAGGCTAATTCTACAATTTATACAGTAATTTGCTTAATTCAAGAAACAAGCTTTGATAACAAATTTCGTTTTCATAATCAATTATTTTAGAATTTTATTTTTTATGGTTAAGTGCAAAGAAAACACACTAATATTGATGTGTCCATGTTAGAATTGAAGGTTCCAAGGCTATTGACGCTTTCAAAAATGGATGCACCATGCCCATTCCTCCACGTGAGCCACCCACCCTACGTCAGCAAAAATGGTTTTGGCCCTGCATTTTTGCACAGGGTGCTGTGGCTGGGTAAAGGCACTCCAAAGCCTAACATCTGTTCTTGATTGGCTAGATAATTTGATTGGTCTAGCTGGGTTGCTATTAGTAGTCTCTCACCCATTTGCAGTCCCAGTTTTAGTTTTATGGGCAGGGCTGACAAAAGCCAAATAACTAAACTTGGATGTGAGAAATATTTTTGTCCTTGTGGTTTTGGTTATGACTCATGGGGACCTTTCAGTCTGAGATGTGATTTTGACCTCAAGCAGCAGCGTGTATGGTGACATCTATCTATGAAGCAAGGTAGTTTGTTTGTTTTGTTTTGTTTTGTACTGATGAGATCCACCAAACTGGGATGCTTCAGATCATGTTCTTGGTCTCTTTGGAAAGCTCTCGAGGAAGAGGGGTGCATCGGCTTGGTTTCATCGCTTTTGGATGTGTGGTGCAGAAGTTCTTGAATATTGAATGATTTCTTCACTAACAATTAAATTAAATTGTAACTGAAAATTTCAGAGGAATTGGAATGTGCCTTTGGTGTTGTTGGAAAGATCTTGACAAGCAGGATTTAATGGAATTTATTTGGTAATATTTGGATTCAGATAGTGGGAGACATTTATTTTAAATTGATTTTTGCTGCTGAAAATTCAAATAAATTCCAAAAGAACCAGGTTTTTGAAGGAAAAATCAGTTGAGGACGTGGCAACATTTGAAGACTTACCACTCAATTCAAGCATGATTTCCTTTCATATTCAGCTGTTCAAAAAATTGATACATACATTGCAAAACAATGTTCACATATTGAGTTTCCCTATTGACTCTATAACTAATCTCAAGTTTCTACAAGCCAAAATATCATGATTCATCCCACTTCAACCAACAAAGGTTGACGCAGTGAATTTTCACCATGGAGGCCAAATTTTGACCGGCCGCACTTAGGGCCCAAGAAAATAACCATAACTTGGCCCTAGCTAAAACAGCTACACTTAGTGCAAGTGCCTTGACTTCCATAGGGGGGTTTGGCTTTAAGGTTTGTAAGGTGAAGACTTGGAGAAGTTTTTTTTTCATGTTGCCCAAAGTGCCCTTTGAGGTCAAAAAGAGTTCTCCTTAAAAGAAGAGGCAATAATAGTAGCATGAAGAATGAATCCTAGACAATCTTTTGGACTTGGTGCAAAGTGCCTTGGCATCCATTGGGGGGGGGGGGGGGGGGGGGGGGGTTTTTTTTTTTTTTGTTTATAATTGGGGGGGGTTTTTTTTTGGGTGTTCCAAAATGTCTTTGTGGGTAAAAAAAGGGTGATGTA
>Ga0116227_10003385_pt1 | contig 35477 bp, 29 predicted proteins | sample S1TSphgellanicum_FD_89693 | JGI IMG/M metagenome (GOLD analysis project Ga0116227, IMG submission 89693) | Host-associated microbial communities from peat moss isolated from Minnesota, USA - S1T2_Fb - Sphagnum magellanicum MG | ecosystem: Host-associated > Plants > Peat moss > Unclassified...
CTGTTGGGAGCTGATGAACTCAGTGGGTAGTCATGGCAGCTCGTCACTGCCGTTCGTGATGAAGGTGATGGTCTGTCACTTTGTGAGCAACTCTCATGAGGTTATGACTGCACTCATTGTCGTTTTACCTTTAATTGTTGTTGTGGAGATTTCTCTGCAACTTCATCGATCTTCTGTCTAAGTTTTTTCTGGTATTTTCACATTGAAAAACACACACTTTGAAGTCCAGATTTGTGTGCATGTGATCTCTTATGTAAAGGAGCCTGTGTCAAAGTTACTGCCAAGCATGTGAATAATGTGCTGGCTGATCTGAACAACAGTAGCGCAATTGGCATTTTTCTTTTGGTGTGAATTTTCAAGAGTACAAACAAATCTTGGCCGAGTATTCCTTTATTAAAATAACTGTTAAGAAGGTTAATCAAAAAAGTTTTGGGTAATAACTATGAGTTATGCATAAGGGTAGGTTATCAATTAAGCGGTTAAAAGTCATCAATCAACTTGTTGGGTATACATCAATTGTAAGGTTATTTTCAATGTTATTATTATGATTATTATTCCTTTTTTAATATAAATGTTTGTATTAATGTTTAAAGATTGACAACCTACTTGAGTGATAATCGAATCATCCATGTAGGTGCTTAGAATTTGTACTTTCAATACAAAGGGTAACACCATTTGGGCAATGTTTAATCCCATAGTTGCTCATTTCATGGTGTAATTTTTGCTAATGTAAGTTTTCATAATTTCATGATATTAACTTGGGCTTCATAGCAAAACTGGGGATGCTGATTAAATGATTATAATTATATAATAACATGTATTGAATTTTATAAATTCAGTCAAATGTTTTTATTTTTAGTTTTTAATTTTAAAACATTAAATTAGTTCAAGTTTCAAACATGCATTCGTTGTTTTTTTATTTTTAATGAATTAAAAATTTGAAAATTAATTAGATTTTCCGTTTTCTCAAATGTCACTTTGTTAAAATTGCAATTTAAAAAATAATAATATGACAGGTTTAATTTTTAATTCTGAACTTTCTTTAGATTTATTATCTTGTATTATCTTTCCAATCGGAAAGGTGTAACACATCTTCCCTTCGGCTTTTGGAATGAAATTTATTTAAGTTAATTGGAATTGAAAGAATCTATCATACAATAAGGTAGATTATACCACTAACTCTTGAACGTGAAATTGTCCACTCCCAAAGTCATGTTCCCATGTTGAATTTGATCTTTTGATATGCAATTTTGTAGAACTTTAGATCAAGTAAACAATTATACAAGTCTTAGAACCGTACGTGATAATTTTTCATCATAAAGTTTTACTATTTTGATTGTTGACTTCAACGGGAAGTGAAAATGCCCCTTTCAAAAAGTATATATGAAACATAGTAATGTTATGTGCACCTTGTGAGCTTCCAAAAAATTCAACAAACTATGGGTTATAACCTTTATGTAGCTAAATAAATTTGTGAAATTGAACAAAAATCTTATTTGAAAGTTTTTTTCAAAAGATATGATAGTGTAAATTTCATTACATGTCATTTTTTTCTATTTAGTCTTTATTTCCTACGTAAAATTTAAACCATTCAATTGTGTTATCTGTATATATATTTTATGATTTGTTGAAAGTTCTTGAAATAAATATTTCATTGAATTTTTATTTTTTGTATAATTTGGTATCATTGATTTATCGAAATTGCATGACAATTAATATTAAGAAATATAATAATCACTATTATCTCATTGGGGAATATTTTCAAATGCACTATCAAACATCCCTCACCAATTTATCTAATCACACCTACTTAATAAATTGGGAAATAATAAGTAAAAACTTGTGATAGAATGAATAACAAAATCAAATTACAGTATGAAAAATGGTTTCATTTATGAAGTTATTTATGATTTGATTTCAGATTGTCCAGAAAGCTTTTATTGAAAGGTGGTGGGTGCAAACCTTTTTAGGTGATTGTGAAATATTTACATACTCATAAATAATTTTAGTCACAATTACATTGTGATGTGATGACACAATCCTTTTCTTATTTTCAATTTTTTTTTTCTTTGAATTTTTTTTCCATCTTAACTAAATTGTTTTTCTTCTCTTCTTTGGATTTTTTTCTTTTTTTATTGGATTTTTTTCCTCTTGCTTTTCTTTGGATCTCTTTTTCTTCTTTATTGAATTTTTGTCCTCCTACTTTTTGTTTCAATTTCCCTCTTTATTAGATTTTTTTCTCTTCCTTTTTTCTAATTATTTTCCTCCCTATTTACTATATTTTTTTCTTCCTTTTTTTGAAAATTTTTTTCTTCTTTTATAATTTTTTTCCTTTATGGATCTTTTAATTTAACCATGCGTAGGTTAGTTTAGCCAAGATAAGGTTAATTTAATTAAATTGAGTTTAATTTAGCCAAGTTTATTTTAAATAACTGAGATTTTTTTATTTTATATTAAGTACATTAGAAATGAAATTGTCACTACTTGTAATTGGCTTCAATAAGTTGTTTAAAATTATATTAGCTTCAAAATTTCGAATCATTACAATTATTAAAAAATGCACAACTTGAATGCAAATATGTCCCTTTTCACTCATTATTAATTTAAAAATATGAAAAACCAAGTTTCAATGAACACAAGAAATGTAACTTTCAAAACTTAATTTCAAACATTTCCTTTAAATCACAGAAATCATAACCTTTTAATTATTTACATACGATAACAAAAAAACTCACAACCTTAACAATTATTATTAAAGTGTTGTTATAATTCAAAAATATCTATGCTTCATAAAAGTTGCCTAAAACTAGCGGATTTAATTTATTCTTTAAACACATGATTCAAAATGTAAAATTTTTTTGAATTATATTTGTCATTCATTCTTTTTAGCTTACCTTTATGTAAGACTCACATCTAACAACCTTTCCGCATGTCATTAACATTATAAATTCAAAAAAAATTGAATTTACATAGTGAAGCACCTTGCATTGTCATAAAAAATAATCATGTCCATGGCTTTTCAATTCTTCAAATATAATGACAAGTTAAATTTTATTGACCATTAATTTTTATTTTTTTTTGCTTATGTTTAATTTAATGTAGTTGATTTTTTTGTGTGGTAGGAAAAAAATGAACGTCCCATCCATCTTTCCATGACTTTGCACAATTCTACGACAAAAGTCATATAATTGGTTATAAGTATTTTCTTAATATTCATAAACTATGTTGTTGAACAAAATAAACAGAAAAACAAAACATGTTTTTTGAACAAAATGAACAAATTAATTATGCATATCATTAACAAACAAGGTTCTACTCAAAATACAACTTATACATTTTTACTAATTACCATACAACTTATCCAAATTAACACAGTGCATCACAATTTTATTTCAATCTCATAATTTCACATTATAAATGATAATATAATGAGTTTATGATGGTTTAATAGAATTCAAATCTTGTAAACCATGAAATAGGTGTCAACCATTTTTTAAAATTATCTTTATATAAAATATTCCACAATGTTATGTGATTAAAATAAATTTGTAAACTATATTTTGAATGAATTTTTAATAAACACTTTAAATAAATAAGTAATGATTTACATTGAATATAATTTTTTTAAAGGTTCAAATATTCATGAAATTGTTTTAAACTTTCAGCATATGAATATGAAATTATATCCATTAACATGTGCAAAAACCATATCATTTGTACATTTTTTTATGTTTTAAAAAAATTTATATGTATAAAACAAAGTAGAAGTAATAACTATTTATGTACATGTTAACAAAACTGCAAGTGAAAACTAATATAAATGACAAATGAAGATAGTTTATTAATGCCATAAAATATTATAATTAATGAATTGTCAATCCAAAACAATTGGTAATTGAAAAATTTAAATTGAAATAAAATGATTTTAAGAAAAAATTACTATAAAATAAAATAAAACGTCAAATAAAAAAACTATAAGGTTAATTTAAATAACAAAAGAAGAAATTTAATGTATCCTAAACGACAATTAAGGATTAAAAAAATTTCAATATTGAATAATATTATAATAAAATGAAAAGATAACTCAAAACTAACAAATTGGTAATAAAAATTTTAATGTTAAGTTCATGATATCTAAATTACGTTAATCATAATAAGTTGAAAAAGGTTTAAATATATAATTCTGAGGACAGAATGCATAATGAATTTAATAATGATGTAACTTGATTTTGTCGTGACGTATAGTGTCGTGACGTACAGTGTCATAAGGATATAAATGCGTAGTAAATTCTACTGAACAAAAAGATTAAAATCAGTCAAATGTATAAACTAATCAACTAAAAAGATATGCATGCACACATATATATACAATGCACAAGTGAAGCTGAGATGAAATTCTCCTGTATTTGAAATGCAAAAAAATAAAAAAATGAACTGTATGTAGACGGTGGCCGTGCAATGGCCGCCGTGAACATTTAGAAATCCTAGCTTATTATGGAAGAAGCTCCTGACAAAAGAATTCTAAAAAAACTAAAAGGAGAAAGAAAGGTTTGGGCCTTTTATACCGACGTCAACAAACCGAAACCTTAAGTACTTAATAGCGTACAGTCGCTTAAGACCGTACATCAACCCTAAAATCGCACATGGGCATGCTCGTAACTGGTCATCATGTATGAAGCCATGTACAGGAATGACAATTTAATTAAACGATTATTTATGTAATTAACTAATGATTAAATTTAATAATTTACTTAATAGTTGAATTTCATAATGATTTCAATTATGTGTATTGATTCACACATGATAATTCATGTAGATAATCATGTGCAAAATCATATGAAAAACTTTGTCACATTAATGTGCATTGATTCACACATGACAATTCATGTAAAAATCATGTGAATTAACACCCTTGTTGGTACTTCATACTTTCATCTTTTGGGGGCAAGTTCATACATTAAATTAGTGTTTTCTTTCAGAGAATAATAATAATGGTGAAGTATAAAGCAATAATACCTCTCTATTATAGCACACCCACAACCACATGATTACTTCCAAGGTATGCCTCCCCTTTCTTTTCATTTTCTTTTTTCTTTTTTACTTTGCTATATGCCCTTTCTTTTTATTCTTAGTCTATTTTTATTTTTTTTTAAAACTATCCTCTTATGATTTTTGATCTTTTGTAACTATTTCAGTTGTTGATTCTCAAAGCTGATTCAAGTTATAGTTAGTTAGAGAGAAAATGGCAAGGTTTTTTGAGTTATAGTTCGTTTCTTTTTTGTTGTACTTCAAGTGTTAGTTTTGTTGAATGTGATAACGGGATTCATTTAATGTGCTAGAAGAATTTGAATATGAAAGAATTTTGAACTCATGTTGTAATGTTTAACTTGGTTTCGTTCTCATTTTGATTTTTTTTAGCTTTTAAATTTATTGTTACCTCATTGTTTACAATGAAATATTGCATTGTTGTTCATGATTTGTATCCATTGTTGTTGCAATAGGCATAAATTGTATAAAGATTTAAGAAAAGAAAATCCAATCAATGTCCAGGGGCCGTGAATATATTATTGAGTCTACTTTTGAAGGAATAGTCCAATGTGTGAAATCATATGGAACATTCATTGATATAGGTGAGGATGTTAAGCTATTACATATCAGTGAGAAAAATCATGTTCGTGTGACTTTTATGGAGGCGTTGTTTGCTCCTGGGGAAAAATAAAAGTGAGTTTTTTACAAATTAAAAGTGCAAGTCATTGTTATAATGATTATTTTTACACATGAAGTCAGAAAAGTTTCAAATAAATTGATTATGATGAAAAAAAATGTGCAGGTGATGACTTTAAAGCAAGACAAAACCAAGGGCCTCCTTAAGTTGTCAACTAAACAACTTGAAACCAAACCTGGTGACATGTTGCATGTTCAAGCTTATCAAAAGGTTTGTTTTTGTACATTTTGTAATGTGATTTAATTGTTGTCAAAGCTTGTATTCCATTTATTTATAAATTATTTGCAAATTTGTAATTTATATTTTACAGGCAAAAAAAAATGCCACAATGTTGACAAGTTCTATCATTCAACATAAACATGTATTAAAATTTTATTAAAGTGTACAAGATTGGAATTTTTTATTTTTAAATGTTTTCCATAATGCTTGGGGTTGTATTCACACTTAATGTTATCTTGTTTGAATTTTGAACAAACATTCAAATTTGGCTACTATTTAAATATTTGCTAAAATATGTAATATAAAGGTTTGTAATTTCATAGGTTACAAGTGGGAAAAACTACCTATAGTAAATAAGGTTTAAGATTTAGCTTACATATAATTTATTGCATATTGTGGCAAGGATTAATGGAAGGGAATTTGATTGAAAACAAAGATAATGCAATGAATAAAGGACTTGCAAATCTGCTTATTCGTGAAAAATTAAAACAAAATAAAATCCCTTCTTATATTAATATTACCAATGTAAATATATGTTGAAATTTCATTATGTATGTGGATTTTAGTTTATGGTCTTGGTATATATAGGCTATGTTAAACATTAAACATGAGGTTTTTTTTAAAAAAAATTATTGATAGATCTTTGTGGGTTTTTATGTGCATGTTTATGCCTTGTTAGTAAAATGAACAAGAACACATCTAATGGAAAAGAACTTACTGTCAACTGAGTCACAAAAGGTTAATTTGTTTTATTCAAATATTATAATATATTGAATGTGAATACAATAATACATGAAATTGATAATGTGGCACATAAAATTGACATTTACAAAATTTTACATCAATTATTTGGATATATGTGTACTTACACATTATTGTTCATTTTTTTTGGTGAAACATTAGCAGAAAAGACTCAAGATAAATATGAATGATGAAAATGTTGAAAATATGGCTTCGAAGTGGGCGAACAATTATTATTACACATATTGCGAGAAATGTGTTTCATCAAACAAAAAATGCATTGAAGACCACAACAACAAGAAGCTTCATCAAAGATTTATGAAGTTACAGGAAAATACACATCTACTCAAACGTTTTTGCATAGGTAATTGATTAGTCATATTTATAAAATGCATTTCTGGTTCTTTTTAAAATCTAATATCTAATATATTGATTTATTTCCATAATAGAATGGGGCGAGAACGGTCATTATATGGTGTGTAAAGCGTGTGAAACTTCAGTTCCAACCTGTTTTGAAAGTATTATGATGCATGTGACTGGGCCCAAACATGTTTAAAAGCAACGAATTCAACAATTAAAGCCATTATTCCAAAATACATGTGAGTAACATTTTTTTGTTTTCCAATGTTTTGTGCATGCATTAAAGTCTTATGATGGTGATTGACATATGCAAATGTTACATTTGTAGGGGTCTAATGTGGTGAAAAAAATCAAAATTTTTGTGATTGGAAAAATTTTCTTCCACCTGGGTTGGAGTATTTAAATGTGTTTAGAGAAAAGAAGCCCAAAGATCATTACTTCAAAGATTATGATCTTCAATTACATGCATTGTAATTTTAAAACTTGCAAACTTCAACAGTATTGATGGAGAATGAAAATATGTTTTCTATTGCTGGAATGTTATTGTATGTTGCCATTCCATGCATTGACTTAGAAGATTTGTGCAAGGAAGCAGCCTGGTTAGATTTGAATGCGAATGAGTGTAAGCGAGGCCCTAACATGAATAGTTCTAAGATGAGCATGTTTGGGTGGAGAAAAAATATGTATAAAAAAAAGAATTTGCATATGGCAAGTTTGTATCATCATATTTTTGCATTGATTTATATTCAATCAAGTTTTAATGCATACATGCTTCCATAAGGTGATTTTTGCAAATATGTGCATCAATGTCCAGAAGTGGAGGAAAAATCATCAAATTTTGCAAGAAAAATCCATAGGTACTTGTGAAATAATTTTCCAAGGGCAATGGAAGGTTTGGAGAGTAAAAGGAAAAGGTTAAATATTGACGATGGAAAAGGTCATGTTGTGCACCAGTCACCATTCACATCATTTGCGCTTACCAGAAAATTATGAAGTGAAAATTCATGTAGATGTTGATGATGCTGATATATGTTTCATATTATGGATACATGAAGGTATGTTGGCTAGTTTGAATTTCATTTCATTTCATTTCATCATTTTTTTACATTCAGTGATAATCACCAATGTTTAAATCATAAAATGCAGAAAATGGAATGGGAGCAAATGGTCGAACAATGTTTTGTTAGCCAAAATTTGAGGTACAATTTGAGACAAGAAATGGGGCAATTTTCATGTTTAGGGCAGATAAAGTTCTTCATTGCGGTAGGCACCTTTTAAACAAAAATAATTATCATGCACCTAAAGTGCATGAAATAATATTTTTGTTTAACATGTACATGAGTTTTGTGATAATTCAAAATGATTCAACATGAATAATTATCAAATACCTAAAGTGTTTAGCATATTGTTCTTGTTTAACATATTAAATCAATAATCTAAAAAAAAATTCTTTCGCTTCTTGCTACCATAATTGATTATATACGTTTATTTATCCATATAAAAAAAATACGTAAATATTTGTATATTAAAATAAACTCGCCAAATAGAAATTTCGGAGATGGATTTATGATTTGTTCATCAACAAAAAGAAAAAAAAAAGATTTTTTATTACTTCTATTTATCCATCATTACGAAGAATGCTACCATGAATTGATGTACAGTAGAACCTTTCTTAGTTAATACTGCCGGGACCGGGGGTACTGTATTAATTTAGATATGATATTAATAAAGAGAGGTCATTAAATAATTCTCTGTTCGAGCTCTCTTCTTCTTCCTGTGCAAGGTTTTCTTCTCCCTCTTCTCCATCTCCTTCTTCTTCGTCTTCTATGTGAGCAAGAAAGAATGAGGCAATGCAAGAAGATTATGCATAATGTTTTGTAGAACATCATAATTTTGTCAATGTTTCAACATAAATAATAATTGAGACATTAGACATTATTATTTTTCACATGAGCACTAGAATTGCTTATTTAGGTAGGTACCTTTCTAAACAAAAATAATAATCAATGCATGAAATAATATTTTTGTTTCGATAATACATGATTATTATGACAATTCGAATTAAAACAACATGAATAATTGTCAAGTACCTGAAGTGCTTGACATATTGTTCTTGTCTACTTATATAATATCTTTAGTTTGTCCGGTGGTGGTCGTCCTTTCCATCCATTCGTGTCATCATCCGTCCCGTCATCCATCCATCCAAGTTCTTCATCCCGGAAGAAGAAGATGATGGAAGAGGAGGAGGAGGACGACAAATGGTGGCAACAACAATTTATTTAAACGCGACTTCTCATTGGTTAAAATCGGCTCCTACTAATTTTTGGCCTGAATTTAACCCTTCCTAAGAGCACCCTACCTCTTGTAAAGGCAACCGATTATGCTATATTGCTCCCATGCTCCCCACGCTTTCAGACGATCCCCAACACGATTTTTTTAAAGAATTTTTCAATTCCTAAAGTGATTATCATCCATATGAAATTATAGAACAAGTGGCAATTGTCCTTGAAAATATTTTGCTAGTTTTTGAATGTATGCCACATATGAAGTTTAAAATTTAATCATCCTTATAAATGTGCACACACTAAAAAATATCCCTATAAATATGGATACTTTCATGGTTTTTTTTCCTCCCTTTTAAAAACCTCAATTATGGATTTGCAAGCTTATAACAATTGAAACCTCCAAAATCACACCAGTTTTTGGATTGTAAAGGTTATTATGAAATTTTGCCAAAAAAAAGAACTCTGAGCCCTTACACCTTAGTTTGCATGGCTCTAAATGGCATCCAAAAGAATGCAAATAGTTGCTTCTATTCTTTTTCAACCATTTCAGTGTCCTTGCGCATCTATTTAAATTACACAACATTGTTGCAAATATTTCCAAATCCAATCGCAAATGACTACAAATCGCATGTAGTCGTAAATGGAGTGGTTACATTTTGGTTGATTTCTGAAAGGTACCTTTTGTGTAACATGAATCAAGAGGGTGATGATGAATACTAGCTTGTTAATTTCAAGAAGGAACATTTTGCATCTTCTTTAGATGTAATTGAAATACTATTGTAGCAACATCAACAACAAGATTCATGGGACCTACAATTTTGTGACACGTGTAGTTGCATAATATATTGGGCATTGTGCACTTCAAAAGAGTCTTAGTTCTTGACAAAAAAGTAGGGAAATTTGACTTGAGATTTCAATCAATTTCACCACCTAATTCTCATAATAACAATAATAGTTTTTAACTACAACCAAAATTTTTTATTGTTGTAGTTTGGATTTCGACCTTTTACAATAAAAATTAAAGAGGGTGATAATGGTTAACTAACTTGTTAATCCCAAGAAGGAACATTTTGATCTTGTGTGGATGTAGTTGTTGTAGTAATAGCAACAGTAAGACCCACGGGGCTTATAGCTTTGTGGCATGTGCAACTTCATGATATATTAGGCATTGCACACTTCAAAAAAAGTCTAGGTTCTTGACAAAACGTAGGGAAATATGATTTGAGATTTCAATCAATCTCACCACCTAATTTTCATTGTAATAATTGTTGCATTCAGTTACAACTAAGTTTTTTTATACAACAAATTCATTGGGTTGTAGTTTGGATTTTGACCTTTTGCAACATGATTCAAGAGGGTGATGATGACTAAATAGGGAACAAAAGTGACAATTGATGAAGGTTTCATGTAAAGATGAAAGTTCAAAGTTCAAATTTCAAAAACACCTCCCATAAACTTAACAACTTGGTTAAGAAAACATCCACTTCTAGAAGGTTTTTACATTCAAATTTCACCATAGTACACAACAAACTAACATCATGAAGCAAATTAAAACAATTATAAATATCACTTTTCCTAGTTACAAGTGTCATTTTTCATAGATAGAGGTTTCATTTTTCATTTTAAGAAATTATCATAAAATTTGCACAAAAGAAAGAATATTATCATTCACACAATCATAATATCATGTTTATTTAATTCATAATGTCAAGTTGTTGATGCATGTTTTCATAATTTCATGGTAGTAGTTTTTATGATTATAATTCTCATGGTATGTTATTTCAAATTCACATGTGCGAATTTTAGTTTTTAATGGTCATAAGTTTTGTGTATACAGATATATTTTCTATTTTTCATCATTAAAAGTTTTCTTTTTCATGATGACATATTGCAATGAAATTTGCAACCCACAAGTCAAAAAATGAAATAATACCATTTGTACAAACTAAATTCCATGGTTCTTCAATTCATGTTCAAATTGATGTATGTTTTTAGGATTTCATGATAATAGGTTTTGTGCTTACAATTTTCATGGTGTGATTTTCAAGATTACATGTGCAAATTGTTTTTCAATTTTTAAAGATCACATGTTTTTTTTTCATATTTATAAGATTTGCTTTTCATGACATTTTATCATAAAATGAAAAAATCTTATAATTCTTCACCTCATTAAAAATTCACGCACAACATAATTATTTTGAATTTTCTTGAGGTCTTTTGAAATAATTAAAAAAAACTTATTTTGAGGTATTTAATTAAAAAAAAACTCCTTAAGTTAATTACTTTGAATTATTTTGAAATCTTTTAAAATATCTTGCATTACTTAATTTGAAATTTTTTTTAAAAAAAAGTTTGTATTATTTATGTAGAGATATTTTGAAATGTTTTGACACATTTTGAATTACTTATTATGAGATCTTTTGAATTATTTTTTTTTGGAACAAAGTCTCAATATTGTATAAATGAAATAAATTTTTTTAATGTTATTTTTAACATTAATTTTGGACATTGTTTTACACCATAGTTATGATATGATTTTTTTTCATGTTTGCATGATATAATTTTGTTTGAACTTATGTTTTGCCCACTTTTTGTTCTTATCCTTGGTTTCATGTTTCAATTTAAAATTAAACTTGTTTTTGTCATGGTTGGTTCATGTCTTTTGAAATTGCTCTTATTTTGATAGTTTTTATGATCATGACAAATAATGTTATTGACATTTTTATGCGATAAACTTAACGAATAAAATATTATATGCATATTTGTAACAATCAACACTTTAACACTTTCCTCAAGAGTTGGATCTTGTCTTTTCTTTTTGTAGAACCAAAAAAAAATTATTATTATGAAGTTCCAAACAATTAATAATATATCATTGTAATTACCCATTTATTCAACAATTTTTAACCTATCATTGTAGAAACCATTTATTTATTCAAATGATTATGTTGTTAGGGTATTTAACAAATTAAATTAATGAACAAACAAGAACCAATTAAAATTTGAATATGAATTTATATATACAACATTTTTCTTTGCTACCACAATCACCCTCTCAAAATTTATGTGCAAAATGAAAATCAAAAGCAAATTTTACCCTTTTTAGTAACTTGAGATTATTATGTCTACGTGTGTGTATGTGAACAAAAGATTTTAATAAGATTTAGCCCAAATTCTCTACAGACCATATATGAAAGTTAAAAAAAAAAGAATATTTTAATATTTTGGCTACGTGCTGGAACCTGTTGTGAAAAACCTGGCGATTAAAATTTGTTTTCTCTCAAAATCTGGCGAATTAGAGCATTCTTTTTCACAAGAATCATTTGCGTGTCTAGAAATCATTTTTCAGGTCTCAAAAAGAATGCGCCAAAAATAATAAGGATTTCCCCCAATGGAAGATTTTCTGATACCTATTTTGGCTACGAATTGATTGTCGGTCCTCGAAACCCTAGCCATCGGCACTGTTGGCTCTTGGTGCTCCCGCCATGGCCAGCGAGCTTCAAGCGGGGACGAAGCAATGCGCTGAAGGAGGCGAGGAGGAATCGGCCGTGGCTGCAAAGCATATAAAATGAGGATCGAACTCGTCTGGAACACGACGGACATGCGTCTCGACCGTTACCGTAGTATGTTTTTATCGTCAAGAGTTGCCGTCAGTTTTTGGGGTTTTTCGAGCACTCATCAGAGTCCCATTAGGGTTTGGTTTTGATGCGAGTTGTTTCTTCTTCCTCTTTGATTTCTGACTAGTTGAAGAGATTTTGGATTCTTTAGGTAGGATTGTAGCGATTTAGTTTCTCCAGTTCTCTTGTTGCCATTGATTTGAAGTTGGTTTTTTTATCGTCAAGAGTTGCAGTCAGTTTTTGGGGTTTTGCAAGCACACAGAGTCGCATTAGGGTTTGGTTTTGATGCGAGGGTTTCTTCTTTGGTTTCTGGCTAGTTGAAGAGATGTTGGATTCTTTAGTTAGGATTGTAGCGATGTAGTTTCTCCGCCGCGCTCTGGTTGCCGTTGCTTTGAAGTTGGTTTCGGAAGCTGGCTTGGAGTTTGGACCGTCTGGTAGGGTTTCTGACCGAAGAGAGAAGAAGAAGCAAGGGTTTTGTTTTTTTTGTTGTTTGAAGAGGAAGAAGCGTTTTTTCAGTATGGGATCCTTGGAGGAAAATGCGCCTGCAGGGCTTGGCCAGGGTATAGAGACTGTAGGGGGTACTCTGAGAGAAGAGATCCCTGTTGCAACTGCGGAGTATGGAAGAAACCCTATGAAAGATGCAACAAACAACTCCAAACTCAATGGCCGAATGGTGGTTACATCATCACCTCCTCCTACCTCTTCTCCACTGCCAATTGTACAAACAGAAAATTCTATGGAACTCAGCTTGAAGAAACGGAAGTCCATACCACTGCCGCTAGAAGTTGGGACACGACTCCTCTGCAAATGGAGAGATGGTAAATTGCATCCAGTAAAGGTCATAGAACGCAGGAAACTTCCTACAGGACCTGATGACTACCAATACTATGTCCATTACAGTGAGTTCAATAGACGGCTGGATGAGTGGGTGAAACTGGAGCAATTGGAGCTCGAATCTGTGGAGGCAGATGCTGATGAGAAAGTAGAAGACAAGGGAGGTGGCTTGAAGATGACTCGGCATCAGAAGAGAAAAATTGAGGAGACACATGCAGAGGAGGGGCATGAGGATTTCGATGCAGCAAGCTTGCGGGAGCATGAGGAATTCACCAAGGTCAAGAACATAAGCAAGATTGAGCTTGGAAAATATGAGATTGATACTTGGTATTTCTCACCTTTTCCACCTGAGTACAGTGACTGTAACAAGCTTTTCTTCTGTGAGTTTTGTCTCTCATTCATGAAGCGGAAGGAGCAGCTTGCAAGACACATGAAGAAATGTGATCTCAAGTATCCGCCTGGTGATGAAATCTATCGCCAAGGTTCGCTCTCTATGTTTGAAGTGGATGGCAAGAAGAACAAAATCTATGGCCAAAACCTATGTTACCTTGCAAAGCTGTTCTTGGACCATAAGACTCTGTACTATGATGTGGATCTATTCCTTTTCTACATTCTTTGTGAGTGTGATGAGCGAGGCTGCCACATGGTTGGCTATTTTTCTAAAGAGAAACATTCAGAGGAAGGTTACAATCTGGCTTGTATCCTCACACTTCCGCCATACCAACGCAAAGGGTATGGTAAATTTCTCATTGCCTTCTCATATGAGTTGTCAAAGAAGGAGGGCAAGGTTGGCACACCAGAGCGACCTCTTTCAGACCTTGGGTTGCTCAGCTATAGGGGATATTGGACAAGAGTTCTGCTTGACATCCTCAAGAAACATCGGGGCAATGTTTCTATAAAGGTAAACTGATGATTTATTTGGGTCACTTTGTGGGGCATGCTTGCATTCCTCATGCCTGCTTGCTGCTGTTTGCCCTTCTGCATAGTAGGGTATCAAAACATTCTGTGAATTACTAGGAGTTGGTGAGATGGTCTCTTATGTAGTAGCACAAGGAAGCTACATAAGTGATCATTTTACAACCAATATTGCTGGTCTTGTGAACATGTGTGTCTGTTGCTGTTGTTCAAACTTCTTGTCAGTTTAGTTTTAATTTAATCTGTGATTTAGGGATGGGGTTCCTTTTATTCCTGTTTAATATGTTATTGGATCTGAAGTCTCTATAACCTTATTGTTGAGTCATCTCTCAGTTCTATTCAGTATTACTTTATTACAAGTATGGAGAAGTTCGCAGTACTTAGGAAGATAACTCGTGTAACACAGTCACCTTACCTTTTGCCTGGAGTAATGGCAGCTAGTCACTGCTTTCCATGAGAAAGATGGAACTCATGAGGTCTTGACTGCATTCATTCTTGGCATGTTTTTATGGTTTGCTTGTTTGGAATGGATGGCATTTTTGGGTTAATGTACATTTTTTGGTGGATTTTCTCTCTGCAATCACTTTCATATTCTCCTTTGCTAGGAGAATGTTTCAATGCCAAGTGTTGAGGAAGTCTATCTCTGCTCTCAAGCATTTGGAAGTGTTCTCATTGCTTTCTGTCATCGGGTGCAGGAACTAAGTGATATGACAGCCATAAAAACTGAGGATGTTATCAGCACCCTCCAGTCGCTTGAACTCATCCAATATCGAAAGGGCCAGCATGTCATTTGTGGTGATCCAAAACTCCTGGAGCGTCATCTAAAAGCAGCAGGCAGGGGGGGTCTTGAAGTTGATGCTTCTAAACTCATCTGGACTCCTTACAAGGAGCAAGGAGGTTAACAGTAATCTCTTGATGGTTCATCCCATGATACAGAGGTCCAGTTTTTTTGGGGGAGAGAATGGTGTCAGCATCCCTGGTAGCCTACAGTCCTTCATGATTGTACTTTCCTTGTCCTGAGAGTTGGCTTGAACATTACTTGGCGATACACTGCCGCAGCATTATCTGGCAAAGATAATACACACCAGGTACCAGTGTAAGCACTTGAAAAGTCTTCTTTGACACTCTGGGTTCATTTCATGGAGGATGTGGTAGACCAGGTGATGAGGTTAGAGACACAAAACAGTTGACTTAGTGCAGACAATGGATGACTAGTATTTGGTAAAAGTGAAATTGGAGTAAAGAATTTGCCACATTGGCAATGGGTATGATTTGAAGACATCTCCATGTATGTATTTCCCAGCATTCCTGTGCAGCTGCCAATCTTTTCACTTCCTACTTGTATAGAGGCTGTAAGCATTTACTAACCAGCATGTTTTCCTTGCTTCTTTAAGGAGGTTCCGTTCTCCCATTATGTATGATTTTTGTATTCCCGAATTATTTCTGTCATGTTGGTTCAGGAGATGGAATGGGGGCCATAGCTGAGCAGTGATGCTCTATGCATGTGCAGGGTTGCAGGAGATGGGCCAACTTGTATTGTCAGCTTGCTGCATGACCTGAACCTTTTTTGTAAAATTGAATGCTCCACCTTATGAAGCATTACTCCTACCCCGTTATACTGAGCATTTTCTATATTGTTACTGGCTTTTGTGTTACTTGCCATCTGGACGATGGTTTGCAACTTTCATGCCTTGTGGCACATCTAGTGGGGTTTTTTCAGACCACTGATGTGGGTGATCTCTGGAAGGAATGTGGATCTCAGCATCCAAAGTAAGGTGTGATATCTAGCTTATTTTTTGCTATGGCTTATTGATCATAGCAATTTGGGACAACAATCTTTATGATTTTCCTTTCATGGCCAATTCTTCTAGTCCACTGGTCTTCTTTGAATCAAGCTCTGACTTAAAACAGTTTGGAACCAGGCAGGAGGCTTATTGCATTACAAATTGTTGTGGACCAAAATCCCACCGAGAACAAAAGTTTTTGGAGTGAAATCAATGACTCACCTGGATTTGTGATACTATATGTCTGCAATATCATCCTTGTGAGAAGTGATCCAGATCCTTAGCAGGTTTGTTTTCCCATAGGAATTTTTGCTAATCACATGTGAAATGAACTTGGTGGCATGGCCTTCATTGCATAAGAATGTGTTAATTATGAAAAGCATTTTCACTCCTATAACACAGAAGTAGTTTTAATGTACATGTTGCTCACAGCAAATAGAGGAACACAATAGACCCTTTCCAATCAATATGAGTTAGTACCTTGGTCAAGGTTGGTATCTACCCTCTGTAGCTATTTTTGGTTACTAACCTACCTAGTTTATGAGGGTGATAAGGATAACATGGCCAGGCTATGGGGTGTAGCGGCCCTGCTCAGGTCCACTCTATAATGAATGCCACGGTAGCAAGCTTTTCCAAAACCTTGCACTGTGTACTGGTGACCCTGAAAGTAGCCCAACAACATGGGGCATACTTGTAGGCTTGGAGTGATTTTAGCTCTGAAAGCAATGCAGACAATCAAGAATGTATACAATGACAACATATGCAGATGTATCAAGAATGTATATATGCGTTGATCTATCTTCAAGAAAATCCATGCACAGCTTGATAGGAGAGTTTCTAATTAGTGTCATTTAAAATGGAAGTTTGCCCTCAAGTAAGGAGCAAGCAAATGCATGTCAAGAGAAACAAGGAAGGAGCAAGCAATGTATGTCCAGAGAAAAACAGAAGGAAGGGAAACAAAAACACATGCATAGTATTGCAATCTTTATACCTTTAGTCCTTGCTATAAAACATTATTTTCCTGATTTAATACAGAGTCAGTCTCTCTGGGGAGTGCCATTCCATACCAATATAGCTCTTGATCTTGAGCTCCTGATCTCTAGCTCTTTGGGCAAAGGAGCTCTAAGAGGTCAAGAGCTTGCTAGGAGTTAGGTCAATAGATCAAGAGCTTAGTTGCAGGGAGCTGCTAGATCAAGAGTTAGGAGGTTATGATTCTTGCAGGATTTGATCTTTTTCTGAAGTCTCGAAGAATTGAAGATGAAGAATTTCTCAATCTTGGTTGGCCATGATCTTTTGACGACTTTTCTTGAGGATTGCAACAACCTCTTGAGCAAACAAACATTCTTGATGTTGTTTCTTCATCCTTCAATTTCAAAGGCTTGCTCCATCTTCACAGGCATAATTGTAGGAGTGGTAGCTGCAGCAGCAGCAGCTCCATTCTCTGACACGATGTTATCGAGATCTGAAGTATAAAGAGAAACACAAACATGAGCAGTTGGTAAGAAAATCTCGCTTAGTACGCTTCTCCGACAGGACTTAGTCTCTTCTCGGTTTTCAGTGAGCTCATGGATATGGATTAATCGTGAGAAAAAGGTCGTGAGCGTCGTCTAATTTGAGATGACCTCTATGCTTTCCAGTTGATGATCAGAATTGAGAGCATATGCTGCAGCAAGGTGCGGGTATCGCAAGACTTGTCGCGGTTGTCCGAAAGGGACGAAATTGGCATATTATTCCCAGCATCAGCATCTCCACACTCCCATATATAATACAGTGCAGCGCTCGCCATGAGCATCACCTTCCTCATCAGTCTCCGTCGCCTCGCGTCTTCTCCACAATTTTTTTCCCTTATCTGGTAATTCATGTTTCTGACATTTGTTGTGAATGGATTGAATCTCTTTCCTTCTCTTTTGTTTCATTGCAGTCTCAACACTTTGCATCGATTCAAAATGAGTTGCTATCTGTTCGACGACGTCAATCTTGTTCTCATGCAGCATGTGGTAGCTACTGGAGTGATAATATATAACAATTCTCTTTGCATTGTTTTTGCATCGTAGGTTCTGTTTTCCGTTTGACCATCGTTTAAAACTGGGATGATTTCTCTTGAGTTCTTGAGATCGGTATAGTGATTGTGAACATCAGATGTCCGTTTCTTGTGCTGATTTGCGTTATTGCCATCTCCCATCGTATCTCGTACTCATGAATTCAGATGGACTGAATTTTGTGTGTATTAAGGTTGAGGCACTCAGGAACATGGCGGGGAACGATAACAAAGGACAATTCGGAAGGTCGCCAGATGTGGCGATGGTACTCTTCATGATCTTGCTTGTAGTGGTGGTCATGACCGAGTTCACGATGACTGTGCAAGCGAGAGACGCACAATCGGTGACCATTTTGAACCAGCTTGGAGCAGGAGGAGTTTTGTCTCTTCACTGCATGTCCAGAGACAACGATCTGCGGCAGCAATACCTTCAACCTGGAGAGAACTTCGGATTCAGCTTCCACACCAACTTCTGGGGGACGACGCAGTTCTGGTGCACATTCGGTTGGAACAGCCACAAGGACGCATTCACCGTCTGGAGAGGACCAGGATTCTGGAGGAATCATTCCCAAGATTGTTATCAGTGCTTGTGGTATGTTCGACCTGAAGGCTTCTATCGTGCACAGCAAGGTGATCCAATGACGTTTGTAGTCCCAGGGGACTACAGCAGCTTCTAACAAGAACCTTGTAACAACAACACCAACAAGGTTTGTTTGTACTAGACTTCCTCTGCACACTGGCATGAATCCAGTATTACAGATTCTTTCCTCTTTTCTTTGCAAATGCATCCTCAGCAGGATCCAGTACCATGGATCCTTTCTTTCCTTTCAAATACAAACCTATTCCTTGTGCAGCATCATCCAATATACCATAGATTCTTTCCATTTCCTCTTTACAAATACAAATCTATTTTTCAACGCCAAGTAACTCCAAGTCCTTAAGCAGCATGACTCAATACCACAGTTTCTTTCCTTTTATCTTTGCAAATTCAGTCCTCAGCATGGATCCAGTATCACAGATTCTTTGAAGCCTATTCAATTCAGATCATATTTTGCTTCAATTCAGATCATCCTTTCCTTTTCTTTGCAAACAAACATTCTATTAAGATGGTATCTTTTTTTTCAGTACAAATCCACAGGTATTGGGTGGATTTCGTCATGATTAATTACCTGATGAAAACATCTGATCTAGTACTTACCAAGGAACTTTTGCTTTGCTTGCTTGATGAAAACATCTGATCTAGTACTTAAAGGAACCTTTGCTTTGCTTGCTTAATGAAAACATCTGATCTAGTACTTACTAAGGAACCTTTGCTTTGCTTGCTTGACGCACATGCAGAGAGGAAAGAAAAACATGGACAATGGACAATGCCACCCATTCAGATACAATCACATCAACTGCCTGGGTGTAATAGTTACAAGTCCAAATTCGTCATGTTGCAGGATTTGAAGGGTTCTCACCTAAGAGTTATTTCTTTGGTTTCATGCTGCAGATGGCTCAGATGAAGATAACACTTACTGCAGAATTGGTATGAATTAAACAATGCCTACAAAACACAGTATGGTACAACAGAGTTTGTTACAGCTGCAGTCAGGATATACTTACACTAGAAGAGCATCAAATAATTGCAAATTTTCAAGTGGTGATACAAATGGCCTTGTATTATGAAGCTCACCAACCAGAGTTGCTGCCTTTGTCCCATGACCAAATGATTTTCCTTGCCATTTCAGTCAAGGGAGACAAAATGGGTCAGAAAATGAAAAGCTTTCTTCTGATGTTGAATCCTTCATAGTGATGATGCAGTGGCAGATTCCCCCATCAGAAGGAAGCTCCTTGTTCATGTCTACTTTACAGTGAAATTTGGGACTCAAAATCTGCCTCCAAACAACACACATTGCTTAGAGATTGCATGCAAGTACTACATTGGGCATATGAGAACTCTGAAGAAAACAATCACAAGTCTGTTCGAGTCTGTTCTGACATTTGAGTGAACCTGTATGCCTACACACCATCAATCTCCCTCTTATCATGAAGAAATAGAACCAATTGACAATAGATGACACATTCATGCAGATCTGCATGAAACACTAGCTCACTGTCTACACACCAATAAATACCAGAGGAACACACCTAATAGAGCCAGCTTATCTGGTACTTATGGACATGATGAAGAGGAAGAGAGACACTTTACCCTGTGACATTTGTTCATTTGCAGCCTTTTGCTTCTTGCTGGGAGCCTGGCTTCCACTGGGAACTGTCCTTGTGACAGTGGACACTCCATCCACAAACTTCATGCAGAAGATGACATTAGCATTGTTGAACATTCCTTCTTTCAATGATACCACAATAAACTGCAATTCAGACACAACTTCACCCATCAGGGACCTGTCCAGCACACCAAAAGAGGAAGAAGATGAACTCTGAAGAACAGCTTACCTGAGACTGTGGAAAGTGTGCTTTGATCATTCTACCAATATTTTGTGTGTGACTCAAATCAAGGGCAGCATCAACCTGTAAAAATTCATGATTGTTAAGATGCATTTTTGGCAGCATGTGGGTAGCGCCTAACAGATTCAGAATGGCTGGATCTGAGTGAAAAGCTCAGTCAATGTGAAAAATCTAGCAGTAATCAATGTGTAACACTCATGATGATGCTGGGTACACAACAGGAATTATAGGCACAAATAAGTAGCAAACCTCATCAAGGATGTACAGAGGCAATGGTTTGAACAATAGGAGTGTGAGGATGAGAGAAAGTGCTAACAAGGATCTCTGGCCACCACTGAGCTCTGAAAGTGACTGCTTCCAAACTCCTCTAAATGCAACACGAACTTCAAGCCCATCCACGAACTCACCACCTTCTGGAGGCTCCAGCTTAGCCATTGTCCCTGGCAACAACATTGAAAATATTGAGCCGAAGTCCCTGCTGGCAACAGAACTTAATAAACTTAGCTTCTTGAGAAGCTAATCTTCTTTGTCATCTATAGCACATGCACAAGTGAGATGATTCCAATCTATTAAACACACCGTTCACCTCTCCAATGATGTGAAGCCCAATGGTACAATGATAGCACCAGCAGAAGCAGAAAGCAAGACAATCAATGGTCAATCTGGCAGTCCAATTGTTGATTTAAGTACATTCAACAGCAGAAATAGTCTCACAGAGATCTTTGTTTTTATGCTATGCCCTCAGTAGTGCACAAATAGGCATAATCAAACCAGTTCATGATATAATTGTAGATGTGAGAGCAAGCTATCTTTCTCACTTGTTCACTTTCTGCCATGTGGCCTTCAATGCCTCCTTCTTCTCATCCAACTCATGGATCACCTTCTGAATCTTTACTTTTATCATCCTGCAGCACCACCAAACAGATTTAAATCAATAACAAGGTATATCTCTTAGAATATCTCCACAAAAAGGCCTTTGAAGGTAATAAAACTTGCAAGGAGAAAGATGTAACGTTCTTACAGAAACATGATAAGCATCAGCATCAGTCAATTCAGGATTAGGAGACCCAACTTGGAAAATCTCCCTTTTCTTCAAGAGTTCCTTAGATTCTTCCTCAGCCTTCCCAAACAAAGCATCCACCTTCTTCTTGACCCGCTTCTCATTGCTGCAAAATCCTAATGATTTCAGAGATGCAGTTTTCAACTAATAATGGAAGGCTCTCATGTAGTGCCTTTCTTCATGGAGGATATGCCATGCAATAGACTAGACAAATCTTCATTATATACACATAAGCTAACTAAAAGGCAATGTAAACCTCACTTCTTTTGCTCCACCAACAAGACCTCAAGCTCCTGCTGTGCAGCTTGAGCATCACAACCAGCAAAGTCATAGTCAGTCCCAGGCTTGCCAAACAATGGCCTCTCAGATGCAATCCAACCATGCTTCTCTTGCAGCTTTGCCACAGTCTCTGCACAATCCTTTTGGTCTTTCTCCAAGTGTTTCACCTGTGCCACCCAAAAAATTCTCATCACAGGAATGCTTTTCTGGAGCAGAGTTTGTGACCTTCATAGTTTGGGGAGACCTAGCAGACATTGGAGGGCAAAACATGCTTTACTGTGGAAAAGAATAGCAACTAAACTTGTACTTGCAAGATAGGTGTATCAAGACAAAAACCTCGTTATCAAGTCTCTTTGCCTGGAGACTTAAGTCAGCAAGCTTCTGACTCAAGTCTCCCTGTGCTGCAACTAATGCACTGATTTGCACATTGCACTCCTTTCGCTCTTCAGGTTGAGATCCTCATTTGCATTCAGATATTCTTATTTTACAGCATCTCGCTGAAACAAAATTGAACAGGCCAAATGATCAGCTCAAACAGGTTTTGACCATTTTGCATTTACACAGTGGAAACCTGTACTGTTTTTCTTGTACTTGAATGGGTTGTGGCCTAAGAATACAAGTGCCACAGCAGAAAATACAGAATAGCTTCAGGCTACATGTTTGATGTATCTCCACTGATGTGAGGCAAGATCAGCTCAATGGGCGGGATCAGGCAGAACAGATGAATGAAGCAGTTGACAACAATCCAGTATACTGAGGTGAGTTTTGTGGTGAGTGTGCCAATGGTCATTTCATCTGCCTCCTGTAACCACAGTACCTCAATGCAGATTCTCTTACCTTTGCTTCAACCTCACCAATAGCTTCTTCCAGCTTTGTGATTTGCTGTTGGGAAGTTGAGAGTTCTATCCCAAGGGCTTGCATTTCTTGGATAGCTGCATCTTTTTCCATAATCAACCTCTCACAAGCTGTTTCCTGATCCTGCACTATATTCATAATTGTGGCAGCAATGAGCAACAGGTCTATAAAAGCAGAAAATCATGTAATGAAGATGTAGGCTTTTGGAACCCATCTTCTAATACGGTGAAATCCTCTGAGCATCCACTGTAATGACACAATTCTACCCCATAGACTTTCTTTAGTACCTTAAAGTCTTTAGGACTGAAGTGAGGTGTTTCTTTAGGGACTTGATCTCTTTCTCCAAGGCTTGAAGTTGATTTTCTTGATCTTGGCCATGATCTTTTAAGGACTTCTTGAGGGCCTCAACAGTCTTCAAACATTCTTGATATTCTTCATCCTTTTTCACAAGCTCCTTATTCTCATTTTGGAGCTCAGAGGTGAGGGAAACAACTGCCTCAGCCAACTGCACCACCCTGAGAAAAGAATTCAGTCAGATGCCTGTCCCAATACTACATCAGTAATTAGATTGCATGCTCCCATGCTGCCAGGAACACATATAGATGATCAATGAACCTCTACACTCACAAAGGAATGGTGTTGATACAAGGGGAACATCCCTCTCCTTATACTATAAATACAGATCACAGCATTGTCATAGCATGAATGAGTTTCTCATGTCTCATCTGAGAATGTGAAGAGGTGTCAAAATGCACTTAGGGTTTTACCTCACCCTCAATCTCAATCTCAGATAGCTTTCTTGTGTGCACAGCAAGATTAGCTTCAGTTTCAGCCAGAGAATGAAGCCGCAGGAGCAGTTCACCTCGACCCCTGCCAGAAGAATTTTAATTGTCATCTTCCTTACTGTCTGACACTCTGAAGCTGCAAGCAATTTCAGTCATGAAACATGAGGCTTTGAAAAAAAATGAATCTCTATCAAGATCCATAACATCCTTGACAAGGTGTCATTTAAGTCTACATTTGTGGAGGAGTGAGAGTTCTCGCTTGCGAGAGCCACCAGTGAGAAGACCTCGGGGCTCAAAGATGTCACCATCAATGGTCACAGATCTGGTCATTATGTCTTTGTGGAATGCAACCTTCGTGGAGTCAAGAGGAATTAGAAACAGTTTCATACATAGTGGAGTGGCAAGGGACAGAGAAAACACCTTCCTCAATACAACAGCCATCTACCCATTGTTTCGGAGGAGACAGTTTATCTTCAAGTTTCAGCAATGGTTTTCCCTGCATACCAAGGTGGCCTTATAGAGGTACCTGCTTAGCAGTGTTTTTATTTCGCCATTTTATTTCTGGCGAATTATCGCCATTTTTCTACATTTAAAAATCCGTGGTTACCTATATAAAAGGAAAAAGGGTGGAATTTTAGTTTTTTCGCCCCAAAATAGACATGGACATATGAGGGTGGGCCAAAAGGTGTCAGGGGATGGTTTGGATTCGCCGACCTAAACCCTAAAGGTTTTGTCATTGTCGCCAAGATGCAACGATGATGACCATTGATCTCACCTTATAACCCTCCTAAACCATAACTTCTAGCTTGTTCGTGAAGATGTGTCTCGCCAAAGTCTTGCAATGGTTGTGTATGAGAGCTCACAAGAGCTTTCTTCTCTTCCTTTCTACTCATTGCCAATGAGCTCCTACTTCTATTCTTTGTTGCTCACTTGCGATGGTGTTTTGTTTGCAATAGCTTTTAGTTGCCAACTGCATTTTCAATGTTCAGAAGTTCCAACTTATGTGTTGAATGCTTGTGTTCGTGCAAGTTTCCAAGTTCCAATGACTCTTGCATTAAGGTGTTGCTGGTAGGAGCTCCATGAATTTATGATCCTCCATTGCGATGAACATGCATTGAAGTTCTTCTGCATTTTTACAAGCACGACAATTGCTAGGAAGTAAAAATTCAAATATTTCTTTAGGTTTTGTTTGTTTTATGTGTTTTACAACTCTTCAAATCTTTGGGGATCTTGTGAATCTTTTAAGTGTGCAAACATTGTTGGGGATTTTAATTTTACATTATTGTTAAAGTAATCATGACAACATGTTCGATCTCCTAACAAAATTCTAAAAAGGTACATAATCTAGCCATTTTCCTTTGAATTACATACTTTTACTATTTGTTCCAGTGGTGTTTCATGAATATGTGTTGGTGCTACCTCTCCAATGAGTATTTTTGCTTCAGTGGTGTAGGTGTTTTATGCTTCTTTGTTTGTCTTTCTACCTTTTTGCTTCTATAAACATTTTTGCCTCAAAAAACCTTTTCTGCTTCAATGGTTTATAGAAGGGTTTTGTTAGTTTTCTTTTCTACTCTTAGTGTTGTCTTCAATGAACCTTTTTGTTTCAATGCCCTTATTTGTTTCAATGAACCTTTTTACATTTTTACTTTAGTAAACTTTTTTACTTTAGTAAACCTTTTTGCTTTAATGGTCTAGTGTGGTGCTTTAGGGTTTTGTGTTGGTTTTTTTTTCTACTATGTCTTTTTTACTTATCTTCAATGAGCTTATATGTTTCAATGTCCTTATTTGCTTCAATGAGGTTTTTTACTTTTTTACCGTAATAAACTTTTTTGCTTCATTGAGTTGTGCTCTTCTAGGGTTTTGTGTTGGTTTTCTATTTTACTCTAATGTTGTCCTCAATGAGCTTTTATGTTTCAATGACCTTTTTTTGCTTCAAACAACCTTTCTACCTTTTTGCTTAGTGAGCCTTTTTGATTCAATGGACTATGGTAGTCTATGTTCTAAAATTTTGATTCTTCCGTGAACCTTTCTACTTCAATGAACCTTTTTGCTTCAGTGGTGCTTTAATGGTAACCAATGTTTTTATAAAAATTGGTGTTGTTATCTTTTATATTCAATGCTACTCTCTTCTTTAGTGGGGTTATCTCCATTGTTGTTCTCTTCTATAGATCTAGTACATTATCTTTACTACACTACTATTCAATCAACTATTATGTTCTTTTGGCACAATGCCACCATTACTACCACATGCTTATAAGTTCAAATACTTTTTCTCCTCCAAGAATTCTGAGGTAGGTGGGGCTTTTGTCATTCCTACAGTGACAAAACATTGTCATCTCATGGTTTTACTCTTCCATCTTCTCCTCCTTTATTTTTTTGTTGTAGTTTTGATCCTTCAAATCCAAATCACATTGAAGATGTGCCCAAGTTTTTGAGTGAGTCTTCCCCGAGTGCTAAAAATGATAAACCCATCCAACCTAAGGTAGGCATCAAAAAGAAGAATTATGATGCAACAAGAAAATTCCAAGAAAAATGTGTTGCAAAACTCCCATGGGCAAAATTATTTGTAAAAGAAGATGGAACCTTACACACACTAATACAAATCATGATTTTTTAAGAAATTCAAATTGATTAACTTGTCATTTTGATTAATGGACATGTACATTTTGATTAAAGGTTAGGGGCTTGAATGACACATTTATGTGTTGATTGATCAATTTGACTATAATGATTTATTTGACTATATACACATAATCAAGTTGTATAACTTTAATCAAAATGGCCAATGGTCTTTAGTCAAGTTGAACAGTTAATTGAGATGGCCAAAGATCTTTAGTTAAAATGATCAATGGTCTTCAGTTAAATTGAACATTTAATCAAAATGTTCAATATTATTTAGTAAAAATGATTAATCATTTTTAGTCAAATTGAACCTTTAGTCAAGCTGGCCATTGATGTTGCAACCCTAACCTTGGGCTCACGACCAAGGCAAGGGCTTGCGAGAGGGCGAGACAAGAGGGAGACCTGGGAGGCACATTTTATATTCTCGGGAGTGTAAGAGATTATGAAAGAATAAACCCTCACACTCCCAAGGCAACTCTCACTTGGGGAGTTGGAGTCCCAAAGGACTCCTGAATCTTCAGGGAGCATTTGCAAGGGCCAAAACCCATCGGTTTGAAATTTTTTTTATATCATTGGAAAGTTATTGAAATTTAAATGTCTAAAATGAGCTCGCATCACCCATTTGGGCATCTGAAACACAAGTTATGGCCAAAAGAAAGGTCGGGAATCAAATTGGCAGTTTGACTCCCGACCACTAAAAGTCAAGAATCAACCCAATTTCCTTGCATGTAGGTGGCGTGCGACATACTATTGAAAAGCTCTCGATGAGGGCTACAACTTTGCTTTAGACCTCATATCAATCGGAGGTTTTCACACAAAGTTATGGGGCCTCAAAATCACAAGAATCCCAACTTTGGCAATTTTGGGATTCCCACTTGGGAGTCCCAAGACAAAAAACCATTTGGATGTGGGCTTCGTGGAGAGGCATAGAATATACTATAAAAGGGAAGGTGGTGGCTTGCCCCAAGTCCGGGCTGTGATGAATCTTGTGAGTCCGAGTTTGCCCGTGGCTCGTCCTAACACCAAAAGTGTTCCAACTATGCATTAAGCACCTTGTGTTGGTTTTGTGCAAGTCCATGTGAGTAGCTGATGCTTGTCACTCTTTCTAGTCCCATCCCAGAGCTCTAGCACACCCCTCTACCCCTCAAAGTGCTACGAGCTAGGGGGTGTGCCCCAACTTTTTATTCTTCCGTTATTTTCAATTTGGGCTCAAATTTGAGTCCATTGTGGAGCTTAGGGGTGCGTCAAATGATCCTCAGTCAATTACTTTATCTATAGATATATTACTTTATCAAATGATCCTTAGTCAATTATTTATTTACCTCTTACCTATTCATCCACCTATTTATTTAATTAACTACTTGCCTACCTATTACCCACCCACCCACCTATTATTTACCTACCAACCTACATACCTATTTATGTTTTTCACCTTTATATGACCTACCTACTTATCTACCGACCTACCTACCTATCAACCCACTTACTTATTTAATTTTAACCACTATGTGTAACCATGAGGTTTAGCCATTATGTTTATCCACTATATTTAACCATTAGGTTTACCAAATTTTAACCATCAGGTTTAATTTAAATTTAATCATTATGTTTAGCCATTAGATTTTAGCATTAGTTTTAACATATGTTGAACCATTAAGTTTGGCCAATAAATATAGCCCAAGTTTAACCATTAAGTATACCTTAAGTTTAACCACTATGTTTAGTTATTAAGTTTAATCGATAAGTTTAATCAAGGTTTAGCTATTATGTTTAGCCATTACTTTAAATCATTAAGTTTGTCCTCTAGGTTTAACCATTAGGTTTAGTCATTACTTTAAATCACTAAATTTAGTCACTAGATTTAACCATTATGTTTAGTCATTACTTTAAGTTATTAAGTTTAGCCATTAGGTTTAACCATTATTTTAAGTCACTAAATTTAGCCATTATTTTAAAACATTAAGTTTGGCCATTAGGTTTAGTCATTACTTTAAATCATTAAATTTAGCCATTAGGTTTAGCTATTACTTTAAGTCATTAAATTTAACCATTACTTTAAGTTTAACCATTATTTTAAGTCACTAAATTTAGCCAATAGGTTTAGCCATTACTTTAAATCACTAAGTTTAACCACTAAGTTTAGCCAATATTTTAAATCATTAAATTTAGCTATTAGGTTTAGTCACTACTTTAAACCATTAAGTTTAACCATTGAGTTTAGCCATTATTTTAAGTCATTAAATTCCACTAAGTTTAGTCAGTACTTTAAGTCATTCAATTTACTCATTAGGTTCAATTAATATTTTAAGGCATTGAGTTTAGGCACTAAAGTTTAACCATTACTTTCAGCAACTGAGTTTAACCATTACTTTAAGTCATTAAATTTAACCACTAAGTCTAACTATTCCTTTAAATCGTTGAGTTTAGCCACTAGGTTTAGCCAATAGTTTAAATCATTGAATTTAGTCACTAGGTTTAGTAATTACTCTAAACCATTGGGTTTACCCATTAAGTTTAGCCAATAGTTTAAAGCACTAAATTTAAACATTAGGTTTAACCATTACTTTAAACCACTAAGTTTAATCACTAGGTTTAACCATTATTCTAAATCACTAAGTTTAACCATTATTTTAAATCATTGAGTTTAACCATCAAGTTCAGCCATTATTTTAAATCACTAAGTTTAACCATTAAGTTTAGCCATTATTTTAAATCATTGAGTCTAACCATTAAGTTTAGTCATTATTTTAAATCACTGAGTTGAACCATTATTTTAAACCATTGAGTTTAACCATTAGGTTTAATAAATCATTGAGTTAGGCACTAGGTTTAACCATTACTTTAAACCACTGAGTTTAACCATTATTTTAAACCACTAAGTTTAACCACTAGGTTTAGCCATTATTTTAAACCACTGAGTTTAACCATTAGGTTTAACCATTATTTTAAATCACTGAGTTAGGCACTAGGTTTAACCATTACTTTAAACCATTGAGTTTAGGCATTAGGTTTAACCATTATTTTGTGTCACTAAGTTGAGCCATTAGGTTTAACCATTATTTTAAATTGCTATGTTTAGCCACTAGTTGTCACCTAGGTTTAACTATTATGTTTAATGATGTGAAATGAACATGTGAAATAAAAAACTTGATAAAAGTTGAACATCTTTGATGGTGTAGTCCAATGGTAAGGACTTGGTTTATCATTGGGAAGGTTTGAGGTTTAATTCCTTATATTGACAACCTATGTGCATGTTGAAAAGGCTAAAGTAGGTAGGTTAAACTAAAGTAGTTGAGTTAGGTTAGGTTAGGTTAGGTAGGCTAGGTTAACACCTACTTATTTAAGTGCCTTTTTATGACCTACTTAAACCTATTTACTACCTACCTACCTACTTACTTATTAATTTTTAAAACAATAAACTAGAAAATGATTTTAATTTAGGTGTAAAATTGACCTTGTCAAATGGTCCATTATCCACTAATCAAATAGTCAATCAAATAGTCAATCATTTTGTCAATCACTTTGCAAGTCAAAATGACAAGGTCGAATTTGACTGCCTAGTTACACTGGACATGTACAAAAAGACTTATTTAGATTGACAAGGTGGTTTTTGTAATGCTTGTCACTTTTGACTATAAAACCTAGTCGAAAAAACCATAAATTATAGTAATGATACTGCCAAATGTAAGGTTTGTATTGAGGTAGAAGGGAAAAACAAAATACTTGTTGCTATGTGGGAGTCCTTTTGTAAACATGCAGTTTGTCAAAAAGCTATGAAGAATATGGGATCTAATGTGAAGAAAAGGGATTAGTTTTATTCCAAGGTTTGTAAACATTCCAAGAACCAAAGAACATTTGCATCTTGTAGCTAGGAAACTATTGATGCTTAATCGGCACATGGGGTGGTAGAAAAAAAAGCTTGGAAAGTTGTTCAATTTTCCATTATGTTTCATTTATTATAGTAGGGCCGTCCAATGTTGGGATATGAATTTTTGAGGTCGTTGTTTGAATTTTTGGAAGTGCCCAAAAATTAAAAAAAACATTAGAATGATAATTCTGATTGGACCATGATAAAATTCATGCATCAAGCAGTGATGAAGGCCATTAAGATTGTAGTTCAAGTTGCACATTACATTGTTTTGATCTGCGATGAGGTTTCCATAGTTGACAACCAATCATGGTTGTTTGTCCATTACTATATAGTGTAAAACTAGGTAAGGATTCCCATTTTAATATCTTTGGATAGGGTGGTTGTAGGTTCAGGGAGTGATAACCTAACTAAGGTATATGGAGGCACTTATGATAGGTGGAGGTTTTCCACGAAACTAGATTGCCCAAAAGCTTATATGTTTTGGGGCAAATGGTGTTAATGTTTTTCAAGGGACAAGGATTGGTGTCACAAAACAAATCCATGATAGTTATGCTCCCAATTCTTTGGGGGATCCATTGCATGGCCCATCAAACAAACTTGGCAATGTAAACTTTATCAAGTTTGCCTTTGGTGATTTGCATTGAACATTTGTTATAAACCTTACATAGTTACTTTGCACATTCACTAAAAAGACATCTAGAGTTCACAAAGCTAGCTAAAATTTTGGAAATGAAAGGGAATAAGATTCTCCAAAATGTGAAGACAAGGTGGATCTCAATGTTGAGCCTTGCCAAAAAGTTGATGACAAAATATATAACACTTTTGGTGAAAATGGCGTTAGACAGCCCTACACACTAACGAACCAAAAAAATTATGAACATTTGTGTGAATTGTAGATCTTGTTGGGATTTGCATATATCTTGCCACTACTGGAATTTGTGCATGATCTGATTAGATTTGCACAGATGTAGGATGTGTTTGTGTATGACCTTATGGCTGTTATCAAGGTCTGCCAAGTTGATCTATATAACATGTATTTGGAACGAAGTTCAAATTTCACTGCAAATACCTTTTGGGCATTCAAGTCCTTGCTTGAATGTAAGCATGAAAACATCCACATGAAGTGGATACTTGATTTTAATTTTGGACTCCAACATTTGGCTTTTGAGGTAAATGGCTAGCACATATGGGTAGTGCATCGTGATTTGGAGACTTTGATGCTTACATTTGTCATTGAATCCATATTTGTTGTTGAATCACTAGTGAAAAACTAGTGTAAAGATAAATTCTTAAAACTCTATCTTTTGGTTTGTTTGATTTTTTTCTTTCAATTTGTTAAGTTTTGTTTTATCTTCATGTTTTTGTAGGGGTTGCTAGAAACATGGTTACAAGTTTGGTTGTTTAAAATAGTTTTGTTGTTGTGCAATGTGGATGCTTTGGTAGGGGTTGCAGAAACCTTGATTCAAGAATTGGAAACAAGGTTTCCAACCCATGGTGTCATGGATGCTTTTGGGATTGTGTATCCCCAATATTGGCTACAAGTAGATTGTGAGACATCTTTCCCAAAACACCTTGCTGTAATCAAAATACTTTTTGCTCTAGCAAAACACAATTTGTTGGATAGGGTGGAAACTTTTGTGCATGAGGTCTACAATGCTAGTGACCTTGATAGTCAACAAGGCATGTTCAAGTTGACAATGAAGTCGAATGCAACTGCATGCATGGCTCCACCTTTTTGACACTAATCCTCTTACTAAAATGTGGCGTTTGGTGACAACATTTTGGGTGCTTGTTTATAATTTCCCAGAATATGTGAAACTGGCTGAAATGGCCATGGTGCAAATAGTGGGTAGTGTGAAAGATGAGCGTTGCTTTTCTACGTTGGCTTTCATAAAATCAAAGTTTGTAACAAGCTGACTACCCATTTGTCCCTTGTTGTTCGGATGTTTGCACAACAATTTTACACTTTGCAAAATTTCCTGTATGCAGAGTGTATTGAACAATGGCGAGCACCACAACACCACTATTCTTATGATGGTTAGGGTGGGCTCTATTTTGTCGAGTTGCCTGCTGTGTTTTTACAAAGGGAGGAGCTCTTGTCTATGTTTCTACAAAGGCAGATTTTTTTTGGCCCGTGTGTGCTTTTTTATTTGTTGAATTTAATGGTTGTTTTACAAGCTAGTGAACTTTTTGGACTCCAATCACACTGGTTTCTCTCCTTGCATGATTTTTTTTAGTTCTTCTTGTATACTAACTTGGTTGTAGGTCACTTGTGCTGGAAAGGTCAGTTTTAGGGGTTCAATTCCCCCCACAAGTGCTTGTGATTATGACTGCTTTTATACATTCACAGGATTCTATATCTTTGACAATTCTACAACTTGCCCCAAGTAGTTGCCAAAAATTGACAACAAAAATAGAAACCTTGCCATAGAAATTCCAACTACATTTGATTAATAGCCTGAAAACTGTGTCTGTGTTCCAAAACTAGCCAGCTTTTTTCACTCAGTAATTTACATACATGTCAAATAATTCACCTAACAAATTGAAGTGGCAGCCAAGTTTTTATAAATAATCTGCTAGTGGGGCCACATAGAGCTCTTACAACACCTTGCTACTAGCCATAGCAACACCAACTGCACTTTAGAGGTGGTCCCACTGACTACTTTGCAAAAATGAAAAAAAAATCACTGTTGTGTGCTAAGCATGCCTAGGTTTAATTGCCTTGTCCCAGACCCCTTATTTTGAGAATGCTCTCGCCCTGAGGCTTTACAACAAATTGTTTTTAACCAGTTCTTTATACAAACAAGGATTATAATATTAATGTACCAATACACAAAGGGTATTGAATATGCCTGTGTGGAGGTGTGCAAAGAAATGTTATGGTCAATGAAATTATTGGATTTGGTGGTATGAATTTTATTAAATCCTGTCTATTTACATGTAAAGATTAAAATATTTTTGTATTAATGTATCGAGGGTGTTGAATCCCCATGCTTTCCATTAGCCCAAATGAAAAGTAATGACAAATAATTTTGAAAATAAAAATTTCATGCAGCCAATGAGAAGCTTAGCATGCACCCATGATGCTCAAGGTTTTTTTGTTTTGGAGTGAGGAGGGGAACTTGTAAGTAGGGGAACTTGTGAGCTTTTTTTGTTTTGGGCAATAGGAGGGGAAGGGGGGGGGGTTTTGGGGTGTGAATTTGTTTAGGGAGAGGGAGTAACATGTAAGCGCTTCAATAACTTTGTGGAAGTCATGAAATTGAATGCCACTTCACTTCCATCTTTTGGGGAGGTGAAAGCCCACAAACCCTTCATTGAGGTGAACTGAGGTGAATGCTATTTCAGTTCCCTCTTTTGGGAGAGATAAAAACATCCAAACACTTCATTGAGTTGAAGACAACCACCTAATTGAAAAGACAACCATTTCATTAACAATAGGAAAACAAGTTTACCAAATATTATTTTGGAGTTCTTTTTTGTTTTCCATTTTCTCCCTCGTCTTCTCTTGGCTGTCTCCTTTTCTTTAGTGATTTAATTTAATTTTAAATTTTAAAATTTTTTTATAGGCTTCTTTGGGGCCTCTCCTTCTCTTTAGTGATTTAATTTTCATTGCCTTTTTTCTTCATAATAGTTGGGAAGGGTGGGGGATGTTAGAGTGAATACTTTTAGATGCGGGGGAGTATTCAAAGTTTCAGAAAATTTTATGATGGGCCAATCAAAGACGCTCATTGCAAAAAATAAATAGGTTAAACCTGAACTTGATAGGCACCCCCAACTAATTAGTATAGAGCACAATAAACACTCATACAAAATAAATACATAGAAAAGGTGTTGAATATCGGAGTACCTTTACAGGGTTCAGCGATAATTAAATTATTTAAAAAAAAATTTCAATTTTTTTAAAAAATATCTATTTGAAATGTCAAAATTTAAGGAAACTACAAGGGAAGGCAAAATACAAAAATTGGTGAAAAACCAAGGAGCTTCTTGGTTCAAACCAATCCATGTTGCAAAGGAGATATCCAATTAATTATTGAAAACATTTCTCTATTCAATTGGTAGAACATTATGTTTCCCCATTTTTGCAAAAAGAAGCAACACAAAATGTTGTAAGGTCTCTCTCATTATGTTAGCCTAGGGCTCTGTCCCCAGTCCAGAAAACCTACCAAAGAAAGAGGGTCGAGCACAAATTGTATTATTGTTGGAAATGATGAAATTTTCAGACAATATCAATTTGTCAAAGAAAAAGAATTTGTGAAGGAAAATGAAGAAGCATTTGAAATATTGAGGAATATTTTAATTTTCGAAATTCTGTTAATTATTCGGCAGACATGTGCAGATTCTGCCCATTTACTTACTACGTACCTATTTACAGACCAGGATTCTAGCTTACTTGTGCACTTTGTTAGGGTTAGGGTTTCTTCCTCGATTCCCGCGTCGTCTCTGTGGTCGCTCCGTTCGCAAAACAGCGTCAATTGTTTTGGTGTTGTACAAGGATTTTGTGCATGTTTTCCCTGCATATTTGCGCGTCCTTTTGGTCAGTTGTGCACGGAATTTCAATGCCGTCGGCTCGGGCTTCATTTTCCTGCTTTTTCTCAGCGCTTGATTCCTTCAGGTTTCGGTGAAAACCGGTACCCTAGGTTTTTGCTGCGGTTGTTTCTTGTGGTGTTTCGGAGGGTTCGATTGTAGGAGGGAGTGGTATGTGATTTCTTGGTGCGCAGAGGAGGGCCGGATTTCCGGCTCTTTGGATTTCCTGTACACCTTATTTGATTGTTCTGTGTGTGAGTTGTTTCTATACTATTTCAGGTTTTTGTTCTGTGCTTTAAGATTCAAGGGTTTCTGTCTTGTGGAGTTTGTGGTACGTGTGGTGACAACATTAGAACACCAGCAGCGGTCTGGGCTTGAATTGTCCGTGTCTTGCGTCAGATATTACAAGACTTTCTGTGTTTCTTGGAGTCTTGGGATTTGGGGTTCGGTACGATCATGGGGGGCGGCAGCCAGGAGAAATTGTTGGACCAGATATTCCAGTTGAAGTATAC
>Ga0116227_10003387_pt1 | contig 35472 bp, 28 predicted proteins | sample S1TSphgellanicum_FD_89693 | JGI IMG/M metagenome (GOLD analysis project Ga0116227, IMG submission 89693) | Host-associated microbial communities from peat moss isolated from Minnesota, USA - S1T2_Fb - Sphagnum magellanicum MG | ecosystem: Host-associated > Plants > Peat moss > Unclassified...
GCGCGGGGGGGGGGGAAGGGGGGGGGGGGGGGGGGGGGAGAGAGAGACAGACGGACAGGACTCAGGAGACGCAGCAACGGAAGTCACGAGGACGTGAATTTTTTTCTCGTCACCTCCTTCCTTGACTCCCCCGCTTTATTCTTCCCCCGATCTCCGTCGGATGGATGGATGGATGGATGGATGGATGGATGGATGTTATTAGGTCGTGGCTGGCTGGCAGAATATATATATATATAGAGCTAAAAAATTATTATTAAAAGTTTAAAGTGCTAAAATCAGTTAATTGCTTTTCATCAGTGTCGTGAATTCAGTAGCCAAAAAGCTATATCAAAATTTCACTAAAAGCACCACACTTTATATAGCTTTTTGGCTACTGAAAGCTATGAAATGATTAAATGATGAAACTTGAAAATGAAGGGAAAAAAAATCCAAATCACCAAATTTTTATGATAAGTTCCCATAGGTAGCCAAGAACATAGAAGGATTCTTTTTCTTTTTTTTCTACTTTTGTATATAGTGTGTAGCCAAATCTGGCTAAATTATCTTATGGATGATTGCCACTTCAACTACATCACAAAATTGAAAAAAAAAAAAACAAAAAAAAACCATGGCAATTTTTGAGATTTTCAATATCTAGAATTCAAAAATAATAATCACAAGATTCCAATACAGATTTTACACATGGTTCAAGTATGTAGCCAAAAATATAGAAGCATGTTTAAACAATTTTCCTTTTATATTTAGCTTGCAGCCAAATTTGGCTAAAATATTCCTATGGATCATCCCCACGTTTTGGCTATATCACGAAATTGAACAAAAGTAACCAGCAAAAGAACATTGTCATGCATTCTTCATCCAAATAGCATCCATGTCACAGTCACTGTTGTTCATTCTTTCTTTGCCATTATTTGGATGATATTTACCCGGTCAGCTTCTTCTTCGGATGGGGCTTTTCACTCTTTTTCTCTCATACATTCCGGCACCAAATCTAGAAGCAGCACCGCCGAACTGGACACGACAACGCGTCGCACAAAACGCCGAAGTTGGAAGGAGAAATTGGAAAGAAGGTGAAAGGGGCGACGAAGAGATCACCAAGGAGTCCAGTCGTAACGAGAACAACGACCACGTTGCAAGAAATATGTGTCCGCCTATGTCGTGATCCCGGGCACGATCTCGTAGCTCTTCGTTTGACAACGCTTTGCGCCAAAAACGCGTGAGAGAGGGCCCATCGACCGAGATAGAACGGCACCGTAATCGATATCTGGGGTAGATTCCGAGAGAGAACGGTACCTTAAACGATTATCTGGGGCAGATTCTGCCAATTTTGTAGAGTCATTTAAAATTGTCTGTTATTGGACTGGTAATGCCCTCATCCTAGGGGCCACAGTGAACCAGCACCCAACAGTGCACCATCCACTGGATGTCTGTTATTCCTCCATTGTGGATGAACCTCAACTGAGTTAATATTTGGTTTCACCTTGGTAACCAATTCTGTAGGAAATAGGTAACTCCTAGGTTAAGGGCATTGTTTTTACTATATACCTTACTATTACCAACCTGCTGCTTGTGCATTTTTAGTAGGTAGGTAGATTAAAAAATAGTAACCACCATGGTTAGTTAGGAAACTGAAACCCAACAGAAAACTGTTTCCTGACCGCTTACCATTCATCCTTCATGGTGCACTGGTGGGTGCTGCTGGTTCACTGTGGCTCATACTGAGTTCATGAGGTGTAAAGAGAGAGAAGTTTCTTAGGCTTACTCCTCCTTTCCTTCCAATCTAATACACAAACTCTTCTTTTTGTCTACTCTTCCCTTGCATCACACAAAATGCTCACTTTTTTTTTGGTCTCATAAGTCTTCTACCACCTCACTCAAAGGGTAATGCTCATTGTGAACATAAATGGTATACCTTTAACATTTGTTGGGAAGTTGGAACAATTACAAGCAAAATTATTTCTGAAATATTGAATCTATGGGTGGTTTGGCCCCAAAGATGTTTGAGCATGTTATAGATCGTATAATCATACCCATTTTTAATTGACTTTGGAGATCTGCAATTCCATAACCAAATCCAAAGATGTTCCCAACCATGATTGAATGAGGTCTACCAAATTCAAAACAATGGGGTACAATAATTGGATTCCTATTTGCGTTCAAAACCAACCAAGTATTTCATACCCATCTAATAATTGGCTTTGGAGATTATCACAAGCATAATTGTATATGAAGACTCTAAAGTTAGATTTAAACAACCTTCAATAGATTCAAACATTGGTGTTCTCTAGATTTACCATAATCTATTGCTTCAAGCCATGTATATTTGTGTACCCTAATTTTACTATTACATATGAAAAGACACATTGTTCATGTGAACATGTGTTGCAATGCGCAAAAAAAACAAAAAAACATGAAAAGTAGTAGGAAGATTGGCCCTCACGTTTGTTGCTACATTCTTGGTTTCCTTTGTTATTTGTTGTTTGTAGCATTGGAACTATGTGAGAATTGGTGTAATGAGGGTTGTTATAATATGAATGTGCGTCAAGATGGGAACAATGAAGTATGCATCAAGAAAACCCTATTGATTATTCTCCAACTGCTCTATATAATTGCAAAGTTGCATACTTGCAAATGATGTTCAATCTTCCTTTAGTAGTTTGCATTTGCCATCTATGAGTTTTTTTGGTCATATGAATGCAATTTCAGAACAACTTTGTGGTTCTTTAGAGCAAGATAAGAATCCTTACCAAAGTCTTTGACTATAACTAAGGAGCTTTTTATGTGAAAGTTTTATGAACAAAAGATTTAGCAAATCAGCATAACTTTTTCCTTCCATTACAAAATACAGGTCTAATTAGACTCCCTTGGAATTTTTTTGTAATGCCCAAAAGGCACTATGATTTGGAGTTCAACCCCATCTCTCACTGGCAGGAAAATGAATGTGCTTTCACTATATGCAACATGTACACCGGTAACACCATGTACTAGTCAAGTTTGGTGTGCTTGACATAACTTTTATAAACAAATCAATGGTAGTAATTCTGAAATTTGTAAAAAGTTATGGTTCTTTGAAATGAATATTATTTACAGTGATTAATTACTTGTGTTTTAAGCAATTAACATCTTGTACTTCAAGCAATTCCATCAAAAGTGGTATGTGATGGAACATGAACCCTAAATGACGCACTCCCAAGTCCCTTGTTAGACCTAAAAGGGATCCAACTATGTCAAATTGCAGAAGTAGTTTGGGACTTGGAGTTGCTCCCAGTTTCCAACACTAAAAAAGGGGTAGAGGGGGCGTGCTAAAAGCTCCGGGATTAGACTAGGAAGAGGGACAAACTTACTTAGTTATCGGTCTTGCATCCAAATCCAACCAACAAGTTGGTTAGAACTCATTCTGCACCTTTTTAGTGTTGGGACAAGCCACGAGCAACTTGGACTCACTTGATTCACCACAGCTCGGACTCGGGGGAAGCCACCACCTTCCCCCATGTAGTATTATCTGCGACTCTCCACCGCACTTGCATCCAAATGGTTTTTTTTTCCCGAAACTCCCAAAGTGGAGTCCTAAAATTGTCCCGGTTTGGACTCCCAGGACTTTGGACGCTCATAACTCCTCGCCCCAAACTTGGATCGGGACGAGGTCTAAACCAAAGTTGTAGCTCTCATCAAGAGCTTTCCAACGGTGTGTCGCACTTCACCTGCACGCACTAGAACTGGGTCGATTCCCGACTTTTAGTGGTCAGGAGTCAAATTGCCAGTTTGACTCCCAACCTTTCTTTCGACCATAACTTGTGCTACAAATGTCCAAATGGCTCATGCGAGGCCATTTTGGGCATCTACACTTCAAGACCTTTTCAACGGTACCAAGAACGCCCCAATGCAAGGTTTTTTGAGCCCTGCAATCGCGCTCTGAGTTTTTGGGAGTCCCAGAGGACTCCCAAGTCCCATTTTCGGGAGTGTGAGTGGCAACCTCACAACTCCCTCAAAGTGGGGTTGCGACACTAAACATGACCCCAAACACAAAATGTGAATTTTGTAATGTCTAAGAAATGTTATTGGTTACAAATGTAAATAAGGAAATTACTATGTTATTATATTGTTGAAATGTAATGTAGCTATACATATGGCCATATATACAGCTCTTTAGTTATATTGTACTCTTCAATTTGAATAGTACCAATAGCAAAAAAAACAAGACGGAGAATAATGTTGTGGGATGGGGCAAGCTCACATGCATTTACTTGTCATGCAAAGTAAAGGAATTCCATGTATTTGCAGAGGAACTAGGCAAGGGCATTTAGCAAGACCCCCAAGTTGTGTTTAAAAATGAAATGATTGTTCTCCAAGTGAATGTTTTTGTCTATGGTAAATTGTATCTTTTTATTGTGCCTCTTGTTGGGTGTTAGATGACATCATGATTATATCTTCTTATTGTTTATAAAAATGTGGCAAACTCAGGATGCAAATCCTTATATAATTGTTTTCCTTAGGTCTTGAGTAGAGTTTTATATGATTTCTTTCCCTAGGTCTTGAACATATCATTATATGTTTATCAACACCGATTATTATAATGAAATTAAGTCAACAAGACCATGATGAAGGTGATGGCCTAATATTTTGTGAATGACATTCACAAGGTTATGACCCACTTATTCTTGTCATGTTTATTTTGGTTTGGCCAAGAGTGACACAAAGTAGTTGCCTTCAAAATATTTTATTGGAATTCCTTCTGCAATTTCATTGATATTTTTATTTTGTCCTTATGTTTTATTGGATAGCAAAGCCACCTTGTTAGATATAAAAATATTGTTGCAATTGTAATTTTCATGTCTTGCATTTAAAAGAATGTGGAGTGTTATGGCAAGTGGAAACTTTTATTGAAGTGGCATACAAGTGTTAAAGTTTACATATTGTTGCATGCAAGGCTTAGATTTTTGGCTTATTATTTATACACCTTACTGGTCAAGTGGATGGTTTTATCTATGATCTAGTTGTGAAGAACTTATTTCTCTCAACTTTCATTTTCTCTTTAGTTATCCATGGAGATTTTAAGTTTATCATAACAAAACATGAAGTTAGCTAATGTGACCTAGGACATGAATTTTTGAAACCTAAATATGAATATCATTTGCCTTCTTGAAATTGGAGAACCCCCTACTTTTATTCTTGTTATTATTTGTATCCAAAATCAATGATTAGGTGGAAAGGTCTAAAATTTGTTACATGAGCATGCCTATGGAACATATTAAAGAAATAATATTCCTTATTTTGGTCCTTTGTCAGATCAAAGTAAGGAATATTATTTCACATAAATATTCAATACAATTCATATAGCTAGTAAATCCTTAAAGTTAGACTTACAACAGTGCCATTCTTGTATATTTGGTTGTTTCCTATAGGCCACATCTTGCACAGTCAACTTCTTACAAACCTTGAGAAAAAAAAATGTCTTTTGAATTTTTTGTTGTGTGTCTTGTAGAGTTTTGTGCAAGGGATGGGAGAAGCAACTACACAAGGCTTGCATGTACATGATTGGCATCTAAATGGACCATAAATCCACATGGTAGTGATGTTTGACATGTATCTAACTATGGAAATTGATTGATGGGTTTTATGGATGGAAAACTAGCAAATTTAAAAGAGTTGCCGCATCTTTCAATGGGTGGGCTATAGATCGCAATTTATAAAAGGCTTATGTTGATTGTTTAAATGTAGTAAAAAAAGCAAGGTGGAAGCAAGAGTGGTGGAGGTCAATGGGTTCAAACCAAGTTCAAATGATGCAAAGCTTCCTGTAGAGGGGTTTAAAAAATTGATCATCCCTCTGGAAAAAACTTTCAATGTGTTTGTTATTGTAAGTTGTCATTGGTCCTTGAAATCTAGGGTTTCAACTTATGGGTTTCATGGCGACAAAAAGCCAATAAGTTCCTTGTGAGGGCTAAAAATAACACAGTGTACTAAATTTAAGCATATTTTTGGTCTCACTTGCCATGTGCAAATTTCTTTGTAGATTGCAAGAGGTTGTAATCATGGTGCTGGATGATTTTCATGCAAAGTATGTTTATGATCATTTCTATGTGCTGGAAATAATTGCAAAGGTTCCCTACTTTGGTAAGTTGTGTGAGAATTCAACTAATTGATATAAAGGTGACTAATAACTTGGTAGATACATATACAAATGGGCTGAAACTTTTAGTTATTTCATTAATTAATGAGGGATAGTTTTGGTGGGGCTCATGGCAAACTAATTTTAAGAGTATTTATTGTGGTATCTTGCCCATTTGTGAATGTGCTTCTAAGTCTGTCATAACTAGGTACAAATTTTCTTTATCCATTTTTGCATTAGTATCCAATAACTTGTTGATCTTGAATGTTGCAAATGTAATGATCATGATGTATCCTCCAAGATGCAATTACAAATGATCAGTGAAAAGAAAAAACAAACCTCACTATAACAAAAGGTGTCCCTATACACCAAGTGATTTCACCATATTTTGAATGAATTCACTAGTATTAGTAAACGGGGACGACTTGGAAAGTAGTGAGTTCATTGGTTTAGTGAACGAAAACTAATGAATTACACCCACATTTTGTAGTGGTGCATACTTGGAAAGTTTATCATTAAAAAATGACCATTCCAAACTTTACTTACCCTAGGAAAGGAAATGACAAAGAAAGGAAGATAAAATAGAGGATCAACATGCTTGCAAGGAACACCCATACCTTTTAATTTGCCACTTCTTGTTCTTTAGGAAGTCTTGCACCCTAATCTCTCCTATGGTTACAAATGCCATGGAAAATTTTATCAACAAATGCACATATTCAACATTAGCCAACATGGTAGCATAATACCAACCCCATCAAAAGAAGAGAATATAGGATCCTAAAACTAAAGAGAATTGGAATCTCAAGTTTAAAATAGCAACCATGTATAGGTATGACAAAGGTCCCAAACCCCCATGATAGAAAACTTGCAAATCCAAACACTATATAGAACCCCCTTATGGTGATTAGAAAGAATAAGGCTGGGGGGGTTTCAAGGAAATTACAAGTGCTCAAATTGCATTTGTGAATGTTGAAAGATCCAAACCCTAACATATGTGGAAGGCCTAACATAGTTTAGGGCAAGTTTTTTGACCCACTTCTTTGATTTTTTTAGAAGTTTAGCTAAGGATCAAAACTAGTTCTATGGTTTTTTTGAACCTCTAATCAAGGGTCACAACAAATTTATTGATTTTGAGAATCATCAATCAAGGGCATATTATACCTTACCTTCACTTCCCAATTCCAAATTCAATAAATGATAACCACCAAATGCTGGAACAAACTTTTAAGAATAATTTCATTTATTTAACCACAATAAATAAAATGGTTTTTTTTTTTCTTATTAACAATTTGTATCAAGGTTTTTCTTTTCAAATTTGCAAGGTAGGTGGATTGGTAATCATCCAAAATAGGATTTAACCAAATTTGGCCACAAATCGTAAAACAATTTAGATTTTCTTTTGGAATCATGATATATATAATATTCTTGAAACATCTTAAAAGTTATGGTTTAAATTCTCCTAAAAACATGGTTACTTTGGGCCATTTTTTCAAAAAAACCATTTGTAAGATTTGTAGCCTTTTTTTTTTCTTGTCAAACAACAAATTTTTCACCCGAAAAAAATAAATTTGTTGGTTTATAAACAACAAGCTTTGTAAGATAACTATAAAAATATATACACAAATATATGGGGTATATCAAATAAGCTTATTCCTAATGATGAAAAAAAAAAGAAGCTTATATGACCAATCAAATTGTTAAAATGCAATTCTTGAATTTTTTTGAATAAACTTCAATAAGTTGGAAATTAAATGTTATAATAACATCATAAGCTTGTATCAAGGATATTATTCAAGGTGTTCATAATATTAACAAAAAAGGTTATGGCATATTATCATTTGTTTATTTTCTTAGTGATTTGTTTTGTCAAATGCTGATTTCTACATTTTCTCATCCTAGATTATGCAATAATGTAATCATATAATGTCTTAAACAACTACCAACCCAATCATGGATGTAGTCATGGATTAAAATTTATTAGTATTATATGAATATGAATTCATTCACTCATTGTACTAGTTAAATTTTGTAATTATTATAAAATTTGAAAAAGAAAAAAGATTGTTTGATACACATGTTTGCATCATGCATTACACCATATACAAAAACATCTAGTACTACATTACATTATCTATGATTTCATTTTTTTGTTTATTTAGTTTGTTTATTAAAAAATTTAAAGAAAGATAAAATGAAAATAAAATCATTACTTTTAATTTTGAGATCCTTGAATTGACATTAAATAATCTTCAATTAATTTTTTTAAAAATTCTTCAGTCATGGGGTTTTAGTAAAATGTAGTGTGTAATGTGGGCATTTTACAATATCTTCCATGGACATACCCATTAAATGTGTTATACAAAAAATTCAGAAGACCCGATATTATGGTTATAATATATTTCATAATATCATATGGGGGACAGATGCATGTAAAAATATTAAAACAAGGGGTGTGTCACACTATGACCTTGCCATTTACATTTGTCCATTTCAAAGTTCAACCTTATCACCTAAACTAATTGGATCAATTTGAAATCATGTTGATTACCTCATTCCAATTGAACATCGGTTGATAGATCTTGAACCCAATAATTTTCAACCATATGTTTTAAATCTAATAATCCTTTTTACATGAAATACACTTGACCTTTGCAAAATGTGGCTAGGGGGGAAAAAAAAATCAATTTATCTTTATTTTGTAATTGGGAGCATTACACAAATGATTAAAAGAAAAGATAATTGAATGAAATACTTATAAATTATTCTACTTGTAATTTTAACTTAAATTTTTAATAATATGTTTTTTCTAAATGACCAAAACAATGTAATTGACTATAATTTTATAATTGAATGAATTAAAATTATCTTTGTTTTTAACCAAGTGCATTTAAACTATTGTTTGAATTAAATTTTAATTTGAATGTCTAACCAAAAGATTTGCAGAAATAAGTGAAAATTAAAAGAGATTAAAAACATTCAATTTCAATTACAACCAAAGTTTGACCAAATGTCATTAATTGTTTTAATGAATTAATGGTTTTCAAAATAATTTTATGTGTAAAAGAAAGGGGTGTTAAAAGGTGGAAAGATGTTCTCATTTTCTTTACTTAGAGGTGTGATGATTGTGGTCGTGAAAAGCAATTGTTTCCACATAACAATATTTTATGAATATTAATAATTGTCAAAATTTGTTTCATGTTTTCGTTTTTCTTCATGGAGATGTTTATTAACCCTTTCTTGTGTCCACATGTGGTAGAAACCCATGATTTTCACAACATGTGGTTGTGTGTAAAAATTGTTTATTCAATATTAATGTTAAGTGTCTTTAGATTTTACATATTTGGTTTTTGATCTTCACAATCATTCTTAAATCCAAACTCCATACCCAGCACATACACACCTACACCAAAGTTTCTATGTGAAAAGAAATAGGTATGGAATTTGTAACATTCAACAAATAATAAGTAAAAACATCATATGTCACACAATCTCACCTCTTTCGAAGATGGTTTTTGGTAACTTTCCCAAATGGGGAAGTGGTGCATGATTAGTGTTTCATTAATGACACATTCCTTTTCTTGGATAGGTTTGTGCATAGCTTGGAATTACCCAAGTCTATTATGGACATCTTTTGCAAAGCAATTAGTGCCAAAAATTGATTGGGCCAAATCTATTAAAATTTGGGCATCCAAGGAGCGTCATGAAACAAATCAAGGCTACAAGGATGGAATGAAATGGATCCCAAAGGAACAAGGCATTTGATATTTGGGTGTGCTTGTAGGATTCAAGTTTCCAAATGTGGTGAATTTTGTGAATTTTGATAGATTCTCACAAACTATGAAAGCCTTATTACTTGGTCAATCAAGATGTTTTCTTTGGCAAGCAAGGTTCTTATCACTAATTGTCTACTTTTGGCAACCATGTGGTTGACAACATGTTGAAGTCTCACTTATGGCACGTGTGCTCAACTCAATGGTCTAATTCACAATTTCATTTGTGGGGTTGTGATGAGAGGAAAAGAACCAAACTTAAATGGGATACTCTCATCTTGCTATAACGCATGGGTAACCTTCCTTGGTTACATTAGAAGGTAAGGATATAAGATCATCATGCATGGAAGGCAATAATCATCCTCTTGGATGCAAGGAATGGTTGATGCCAAATTTGAATATCATCATTTGCACTTTCTACTTAGGAGATTGTGGCATGCATTTAGATTGAGGAAAGTTATCATTTTAATATAATTGATTCTCAATAAGGGACTTCCAACAACCTCTTGGCTTGACAAATTGTTGCTAGAATTTCCTTGTTCTCTTTACAATATTGTGAGGTTGGAAACACCATAACACTATTTAAGGCCATTTAGAGAAGGGTCTAAGGACCAAAAGCCCAAGGACCAATTTGAAGCAAATTGAACCTTAAATTGGACCCTTCTTTGCATTAAGAATTTATTTTCCCCTAAGGTACAATAAGTGTGTATAAAGGGTTGAGGTCTAATTCAAGGGTTCAATATAAAAAATGTGTGATTGACATGTGAAAAGATTAGGTTATCGTTTGGGTTTTTTTTTCTTCTCTTCCATTTTTCATGGTGTTTTCTATTTTTTGTTTTTATTCTTCTTCTTTATTCTTACTACATACAATGGATGAACATAGGCACAAGATTTTGGTGCCTTTTTTTTTTTACTATGGCCATGCATTGAGTGATTGCACAAGTGTTTCATTGGAGTGAATAATTATTGGACAACATTGGAGTATGATGAATGAAAAGTTGTTTTTCATGGAGTTTGTTGACATGGCATCAAAAGTTTGCAACATGTGAAGGTATGAAAGGGTGGTGGGATAAATGAAGAATCAACTTTTTAAGAGTTTTTCTAAAAAGATGTTTCGACAATGAATGAGGTTAAGTTATGACACATTTTGTTCATTGATTAGGGTTGTGAGTTTAAATCCTGAACGCAAAAATACACACATGAAAGAAAACATCCATGTTCAAACTGAAGTAACAACGGCTCTTACATGACTAGGTAATGGAAATTGTTTACAAATGTGTGGAGAGATTTATGGCATTACAGAAAGTTCAACATCAATTATAGCCAAAGAATTATGTTTAGCAAGTAGAAAGCACTTGAAACCATTGGTGATCCCTAAATTGATTAAAAACAAGATCAAACAAATCACTATTAGTTTTGAAAGCTTGCATGGAATTCCATACATTATAGGTGCCATAAATGGTAATCATATTCCAATTGTTGCACCTAAGATAGACCCAAAATCATATTATTGTTGAAAATGGTTTCACTCTACATTACTTCAAAGAATTGTAGATGCAAAGTATAATTTTTGGGATTAGGATTATGGGTGCGCAAGAAATATCCATGATTTGGTTATTTTCCAAAAAAACAAATGCAGGAAGTTATGTTATGAAGGAGAAATTTTTACCTTACAAGTTAATAGGAGATATGTGACCATAGTTTTATTCTCCATTCAAAGGTGAAAAAGATGGATTTCCAAAATACAAAACACATTGGAATTTTACATGATCTAATACAAGAATGTCAATGGAAGGAACTTTTGGAATGTTGAAAGGAAGATTTAAAATTATTCTAAAGATAATAGACATTCCATTATGCCACATGCCAAACTCTGTGATGGCTTGCATATGTTCGCACAACATGTGCATTGCTAATTCGGATAACTTTGACATGGATTAGGATTAGGCTTTGGAGGTTCAAAAAAATGCACAAATTAAAGCAAATTTGTGAACTTGAAAGGAATTGTTATTTTTAAAGTGATTGAAGAAACATTCAAACAAATGAAGAGGTTACAAAATCCAAGGATGGTGGATGGAAATGATAGAAATGACAAGGAGGACATGGAAAACATGGAACATCAAGGTGACGATATTGAAGATTATGTGTTGACAACCATGAAAAAAAATCCTAACAATAAAATAAAATAAAATAAAATCAATAGCATGTTGATAAAAGCTATGGCAACTCATGAAGCTTTAGCAAAAAAACTTCTTTGAATCTAATTTGAAAAAGATGTCTTCGCAAACACATCTAATTATGGGTCAAAATGTGATGAATGGTTCATACGTTCACATTTTATGTAACCTACAATTTATCTATGAGACAACCAATTTGGGCATCCATGTTTATGAGTAAAACATTGGTTTCAACAAATTGTTGTAACATTGTTATACTATTTTTAGCCATGGTCGAAACATGTTCATACACATTAAGCTTTTGTCTTTTGTTTTATTCTTTTAAGGGTGAAAGGTTTTTCCATTGGCTCCTTACTACCCTCATCCTTTCAAGTTTTTTGTATATATGGCCAACATATATACTTGATGTTCAATGAATGTCATGAAGAGTAGGTAGTCAAATAAATTTGTGAAGTATTTTCATACATTAACATTCCCATGTTTTCTCAGGCATTCATCATTAAAACCATATTTGTAATTCAAAGGCAATAAATGACAAATAATCAAATTATCTACTAGCATGGCTCACTAAATGCATTCAAAACCCCCATATAATGTCCATACGGACATGAAAATTGACCATAGATAATAAACATGTAATTACATGTAAATCACTAATGGTAAAGCGATTTAAAACTTTGTCCCTTCCCTGTTTATGCATTCAACATTTGTTGTGCCATGCCCATCATAAAAAATTGTTGCTACTACCTTATCATACACAGTTCTATCCTTAACATTTTGAATTGTGCATAATATGTCTATGGATAGGAAAAACATTGTTTTAAACCTCTTTCATACAATAAAGGAGCAAGCATTAACAACCTAATCCATGACTATTGTATCTTTGTGGAAGGCTTCACAACATTGTCACGAACTTCTAGTTGTGTAGCAATAGGTAATGTGTTAGCACATGTTGATACAATCAGGACAATAGTTGCAACAATTATGTTCTTTACATTCAAAGCAAGAGAAACAACCTTTATGCCCATTAATTGAAGGTATTTTTTCAAGCCCCTGATCTATTGTTATGTGCAAAGCAAGAGTCTTGGCCACTATACACAAATGCATGACAATGTGTCAAAATCAAGGCCTCATTAGTCTATTAAATACTACTAAACATATCTCACATTTGTATGACAATGTGTCAAAATCAAGGCCTCACTAGTCTATTAAATACTACTAAACATGTCTCACATTTGTAATCTTTGCGCACATCACACCAACATCCTTGCCCACTACAACCATAATGTCAAAGTGCTCTGACCATAAATGTTGCAGAGTGTTTACCCACTTTGCCATTTGCCCTTTTGTCATGCCAACCCTTTGCTCCACGCACTTTACTGAAATTGAGCTACGAACTCATTGCTTTTAAGCTTCGACGTATATGTTTTTCCTTCATTGTCACCTCCTTCACCACCACCTTTACCTGTTCTTTATACATTCATTTTCTCCTTACCCAATTTTACATTGGTTGTAAAAAATGTTGCCCAAGCATTCAATTGCATTGCACAAAATGAAAATTTTGGTACTACTTAACTAACAAACATGCAAAATGTCTTTCAAAGTGACAAGCTATGAATTTTTAATTTTAATTAAGTACCATAAATGCTACTCTAGATGGTGGTATTTATCAAATTGGAAAAAAGAATCCATAATACACATAAGATAATTGCGTTATCATGGATGTTTATTAGGATAACTCCACCATACTCACCCCAATCCTGCTTAGAACACAAGACAACAAACAATTTATGAAAACCCTAATCGGTAGACTACCATTCAACAAGAACAATCTTCTTGCCAAACCTACCCAAAGCAAATAAGTTGTTTGATAAAAAGTAATAAAAACATAGAAGGAAAATGCCAATTGGAGAATAACATGAAATTATTTTTGTTTTCCCAAAAGGTTTGGGGGTTATTTTAGAGCCTTTGTGAGATCTTGATTACTGGGATTGTGAATCCTTTAAACCTTTTTCAAAATCCACAACATGAACTTTGAAAGTGTTTCATCAAACCTTTGTGAAAATTAGTCGCCCATCATCTTACTCACACCTTCTAATAGATCACAAAATGATATCTATAGTAACTCCAAAAAAACTTAAGACACCATTAATGGTATTGCAACCACTAATCAACATTATGCATACCACCCAATAGGTAGAATTAAGTTTAATGGTCCCAATAATAACTACACCTATGAAAGCTTCAAATTGTAAAGGATTAACAACTCATGCATGCTATGATGAACTTGAAGGTCATCATCCATAATGAAGAAAGTATGGAAATAAAGTCTTTGACCCTAGACAAAGGCTAACTTCAATTGTTTTCGCGATGGAAGACTTTCGCAAAGAATTTTGTTCCAAGCAAAATGGGATTTTGTAACAGTGACAAATGCATGAACAAAGTAATCCACACATTGCATGAACTATACATTAGGAACAAAAGCAAAAGATTCCTACCAAATGTCACCAATATAAATTTCCATCAAAACAACTGCAAACATTGATTGGCACTCCATTATGTAACTAATGACAATCCTTGGTTCACAATGTCATCCTCTCCTCTTAAATTCCTACATACATATCACCAACAATTTTTTGCTTCTAAATATCAAACATTGAAAACCTCTTTACAAGTCAAGTCCAATTATTCCCTCTCTTTTACTCACCCTCTTCCTTAAGTCTTTGACACAACATTAAACTTCCTTTATGATGTGCAAAACTCCTAAATGGCCTCCACAACAAAAACAAATAGTCTTCCAATTTATTGAGCGAAATCATTGAAGGTGGTATGTATTAAACAATTATCACCAGAGCCTTCTGATCATGATGATAACTACTAGGAAACTAGTTCTTGCACCACTAACACTTCCACTCAAATCCAATTTTAGTGGAATGGGACTTGTGCCATTCCACCATACGTTGACTATAGTGGAAGGGAACATGACAATGCCACATTTTTTACTACCTAAGTGGAATGGGACTCATGCCATTCCAATGTACAATGGTTGTAATGGAAGGGAATATGAAAATGCCACCCTTTTTTATTGCTTAAGTGGAATGGGATTTATGCCATTCCATCATGCATTGATGCAAGTGGAATGCAATGATAACAATGCCACCTTCTTCATTATTGCTTAGGTGGAATTGAACTTGTTCCATTCCACCATAAATTTACACGTGGAAGGCAATTGTGGGAACACCCTCTTCTTGAATACCTTAGTGGAAGGTGAATGGATATGTTTACCATTGATTCTACAATTTTAAAAAAGAATTTTAAAAGATTAGTTAAACTTATTTATTTTGCTTCTATTTACACCACTAATCTACAACATAGCAATGGATGGAACTAAGACACAACCCATTCATCCTAAGTGCATGTGTGGGCATATGCATGCAAGGTATAATATGGTATGTGCACTATGTCCAATTTCACCTATTGACCTTGGATAACCATGTGTAGTTTATTTGAGGGTGCGCTTACAATATATAACACAAACACATGGTCATTAATCTCCATGAGCAAGATTGGTCATTTTGGCACATGTCACTCTATTGTTTTTCAATGAAATGTGTTCATTCACATAACAAGGTGGTCCATACACTACCTTCACTAGGGTGACAATCTGCCTTAATCACCAAACATTATGTCATTCATTTCATATTGTAAATTGGCCTTTGTATCACTAAATCATGGTCACTTTGACCATCTTGTTTCTTGAATTAGGGCCATGATGTACCTCCCGTACTTTGAAGGAGTAAGTATTTGATTTCATCTATGTTCACTGGCAAGCCACTAATCGTCACCTCCATGCTATCCCAAATAGCCTAATCCATTATAAAACATTATGACTTGTTGGTTTTGGACTACACCCTTGGTTTTTTTCTTTTTTTCTAGGATGGTTACCTACCATAGATAGACCAAGATACAAGCTCCCAATCACAAATATTGGCCTATATATATAACACATCCAAACACATGGTAGTGACCTATAATGTCATCCATGTGTTCAAATCATTATATTTTCATTCAAATAATATCATTCAATATCATTATTCATGACATGTTTCTCATCATGCACTCACACCTAACTTATTTCATTCAAGCTTGTGTTGAACACATGTGTTTTTTAAACAAATGCATACTAGTTATGCTAATCCATTTCATTGTACAATTATACCACTAAGCTATAATTTTTAGAATGTCACTTAGGTGTGGAACACTAATAAATGCCACCATTGCAAATGTCATTACAAGGCCACCCGCTTGTCATTCGACTTGCTATTGCTAAATTCCCATTCACTCTAAGTTTCACTGGTGTCTTCTCCTAATAACTTGAATCAATTTGATGTGATGTATTGCTTACATGCATTTCTGGAATAAGGTGCAATGGTGCTAATTTTTCTTGGCCCCTTTGCTTTGAGCCACCTCTTCCTCCCCTTCCCTCTCCTCATTCAATCATGGTTTACATATGCTAGCCCCTATAAAATACAACACATTTTGCCCAAAGAACTATGTCATTATGGCCAATTCAATCACTAAGATGTATGCCATTAAGGTTAGTTTAATTAATGTTTATGTCATTGGTGGCTTATGTCATTCAACGCATGGCACATAATATCACTAGTGACCTATGTCACTCACCAGGACTTGGGTCTGTCACTACAACTTGTATCATTATGGAATCATATGTCATTAATCACTATGCCATGAAGGCTTATATCACTAAGGTTCGTTTCAAATGGAACTTGGTGTATTGTGTCATTAAAACATATGCCACTAAGGCCCATGTTAAGGCCTATGTCACTCAAGTTTATAATATCATTAAGGTTGTTGTCACTTTGGTTTTATGTAAATGTTATTAGGGCTTTTATATGTCAATAGGGTTTGTGTGAATTGGGCCTATTTCATTGAGTTTTATGTCATTTAAAACATATTCCTTATCGCTAGGGCTTGCATCACTTGGACTTGATGTTCGTTTATGCCTAAATCATTTACCATACCTTGATTGTATTTTAAAGTTGATTGAAATCATTACATTAAAACATGCACATGAAGGTTTGAGAGACAATACCTATGTTGTTGGCTTTTGCACATCCTTGTCCTATTCCTCCACCTCATGTGCAACCCCTTCAAGCTCCTATCAATCACAATATAATGATGTTTCATGATTACCCACAACAAAACATGTCATACTTAATTACTTGGGATGAAAGTTCACCTTTTGTCCTAACAACTTTGTATTATTTATGGGAGTGCAACAATAAGATCATAATTTGCAGCATACAACACCCAAGTTAGATGATACATGTAGCTCCATGAAGTAGGTTAATGGTGTGCATCCCAAATGCTATTGGTTCCCGTAATTGGGCATAAATAGCCCGCATACATGTTCATTTTCTCTATTGGCATTTAGAGTCTTCCAATAGTGAACGTTTACATATAGGTCAACCAAGTTACTTGCAACAAAAACACATGAATCCTATCCATAAGTATTATGAATGGTTTGTTCACAAGCATACTTGCATTGATTTTGAATTAATGCATTTATGTGAAAACATGCATTTAACACCCACCCCCATAACAACAATGTTGGGCTGCATAAATTTATACATGGTGAGAAATCAAACTCAAAAATTACATTAAAACTTAAGGGAATAAAACTTTTCTCTTCAAGAAATATGGGAAAACAACAATTTTTAGTCATTTTTAACTTGCAAAAATTTTGTTTCATATCTCTTTCAAGCACATTCTCTCTCATGTACACATAATGGAACTAAACAATTCATTTCACTTTCAAAATCAAAATTGAAAATAATGACAACAATGTTGTATTTCTTCATTTAAAGATAAGTTTTTGAACCAAGAAAAATGGGTAATCATTTTTTCACATTTTCTTGCCATCAAATTTTGCATAGAAGTCAAACAACCTACATCCAACTAATAAATTTAAATCCCATCCATTTTCAATGGTTTAGAAAGTTGTTCATACATGTGTTGATCTTTAAGTGCATCTAAGCTAACACACACATTCAACACCTCCATGGCAACAAGAAAGTTGAATTTCATACATTTGTATGTGGTAAAAAATCAGATTTAAAAACTACATCATAGTTCAAAATAGTAAGTTTTGAATACACAAAAAAATTACAATGTTGAAAAGATACAATATGAAAAGGTAATAGCTTGAAAAAATAGTGGAAAAACTTCAAGAAAACACAAACAAGAATATTAAAAAAATAATTCAATGAAACACTTAAACTCAACCCATATTTCTTTCAAGCACATTCTGTCTCATGTACACATAATGGAACTAAACAACCTATTTCACCTTCAAAATCAAAACTGAAAATAATCACAACAATGTTGTATTTCCTCATCCAAAGACATGTTTTTGATCCAAAAACAATGGATAATTAGTTTGTCACATTTGCTTGCTGCCACATTTTGCATAAAATTCAAACAATCTACATCAAACAAAAAAATTTGAATCACATCCATTTTCAATGGTTTGGAGAGTTGTTCAAACATGCATGTCTTGATCTTCAAGTGCATTTGAATTGAAACAACACCTCGATGGCAACAAGAAAGTTGGATTTCACACATTTGTATGTGGTGAAAAATTAGACTAAAAATTACATGATAGTTCACAACAACAAACTTTGAGTACTCAATTTTTTTTTGCAACATTGAAAAGATATATATACAATACGAAAAGGCAATAGCTTGGAAAAAACAAATGGAAAAGTTTGAAGAAAACAAAAATAAGAATATTATAAAAAATGTTCATTGAAACACCAAAACTCAATTCTATGGGTTGTGGCCAAAAGGAGGCATAAAGCTAGAAGGAAATTGCTAACAATGGAGCAAATATCAAAAACAAAACATGCTCCAAGAAATCAATTAGCAATTAATGAATAGTGAGCTTACTCTTACTCTTGGTCAACTCATGCATTTGGCCCTTGATTTAATACAATATGTGGTTTCTAGAGTATCTCCTAGTAGCTAACCAATTCATCTTCAAGGTCCACCTTTTGATGTAGGTTTAATCACCATAGATCCTCACATGGTAGTGTTCCAGGTGCATGTGGGGGAAAACATAGTGGAGGATGTCCTATTGGATGGGGGATTGGGTGTCAACATTATCACTAAGGATTTAAGGAAAAAATTAGGATTACATATTTCAAAACCTACACCTTATACCCTTAGGATGACAAATCAGACCCTAACCAAACCAGTAGGGTGTTTAAACAACCACAAAATCATGTATTTGTTTATCATTTATTACTATGATATGATATTTTCATTAACTATTTGTCTAAACAATCATTATGAATTTGTTCAACAAGGAATTACATTGCTCAAGTTCAACCATAATTTTATTTTGTTTCCTCATAACTAAATATTTCCTTTCAAGATCACATACTTTGAAAAAATATTCATGTTCACATGTTTATTGACTATAATTTAATGTAAAGAATGGGATTTTTGTTTCTTATTTTCAATTCATCATTTTTAAAAATTGTCATACACATTTCATGGTTGGTAGCTAGCCCTATCATTTGACAATTAACCAATTGTTTTTACATTTGTTTTTCAATTCTTGTGGCAACTAAGCTTGCTTACTTGGAGTTGCATAGAGTTGTCATTGAGGTTTCATGAAGTCTGTGGATAACAAGTTCCCAAGTGTTACCAAGTATTTTGTCAACAAATCGTTTAGTAAGCTTGTGAAAAAATGCTCTAGAATCGGCTTTTAAAAACTTGTTTGTTCTTTGAAGAAGTCCATTGCATGTGTAAACATAGCCAAATTATAGTCCTCCATATCCTCCTTGGAAATGTTTATAATTTGTTTGAGTATGGAATTATTTTCTTTGTCTATCTTCGCATTTGCCTATCGCCATGCCACCCATTCATATGTTTTGTCAAATTTTTTTTCCTTTCAATTCCCCATATTGTTCTAATTTTGAGCAAATGCTAGAGCGAGTATAGTTTGGTATCATCTCTTGGATATTCCAACAATTATTTTGTCATCTCATAGATTTTATCTAGCTAGTACGCTTGAGATTAACATGTATTCAATCATAGATTCCAAGGTGTTTGGTGTGACAATTGGTGACAATTTTCTTTTTGCCATTGTAGTAGAGAGGTTTTAATATGATTACAAACACACGATTGAAAAAGAAAGGATACAAATTGGAAGTACAAGTGCAAAGAATGCAAATTGAGGTATTCAACATGCAAATTAGTAATAAAGGAGGAAAGAATGCAATTTCGTTGTGCAAGTAGCCTAAGGCTTGAGAAAGTGAATGAAAATAAAAAGAGATTTAAGTGGCAATGTGTCATGGGCTACTTCATGTTTTCTCAATTCCTAATGGGCCCATACTTCTTTGTGGTGGACATGTAGTGTTTGAACTAACACATACCTTTTGATGGATCAATAGGTTTATGTGCCACTAAATTTGATTTAAATGTGGTGAAATAAGACGATCTTCTAATTGTGTTAATTTTTGGATTGATGGAATGATTTTGTTTCTAAAAATTTTATTTACTATTTGATATAAGGGTGGTTTAATTTCACTAATATTATGTAAACAACTTGACATATGTATGATGTTGAACTAAATTGTATTTGAATTTGAAATATATATGAAGTTATCTTGACAATTGATTTGAAAAACATTTAATTTGTTTTAAAAAATGCAACCTTTCACAACTAAAACTTGGAATTATAGGAACATCTTAAATTTGTTTATTATAATTATCAATGTATATTGAATCATGTGTACTTTCCTTTATATTAACATTATGTTCAATTTTATTTGATTGAACATCATGTTCCACAAAAAGTTGTGTGAAAATTGGTTGTGTAATTTTTTCTAGAATGCATTATGACGAATGAACTTTGTCATTTATGAAAGATTCTTGTGATCTTTTAGTATATATATATTTCATGTGATTCATAATTTGTGATACAATTTTTTTTAATATTTGGAAACATGTTGATGAATTTAAATGTTTTTGTGTAATAAGTTAGATTTGGACAAACTTTCAATAATTCAAAAATATTTTTGTCATAAAATGCCCAATCAAAATACTTTATTTTTATTTTGTGTGTCACATTAGGTTCAACAATCAAATGGGAGTGTTCCATTTGAATTTTGAGATCTTTCTTAACTTTGGTAAAGGAAACTGAAATGAACAGATTAAACAAAATTTCATTAATAGGTACATTTGTGTTGTTCTTCAAAGTGTTTTGTAAATATTGAATACGATTTCTGATTTATTTTTTAGTAATATTTGTATTACAAGAATTGTTGAATAATGAAACAACATATTCCAATGGTGAATCCCAATTATCTTTCAAAATGTCCATTAATGCATCATCAAAATTTTCATTCCAATAAAAATGTGTAACTAGTTGCAATAATTGAATAGGAAGTTTTTACACCATTGATTATGAAAGAGATGGAAAATCATCTAAATCTAGGGTAACTTTGGGATCATTAATTTGAAAAATAGACAAAGACTTAAATAAACCATTAACATATTGAATTTGTTCAAAATGTTGAGAATTGTATGCTATATGTAAGGGGATAGATTGAAAATCCATGCCACATTGAGACATAATGCATTTTGATATTTTATTCCAAATGTAAATAAGCCTTTGTAGATATTTAGTTATCCAAAATATTACAATGAAATCTCCCCATAAACCTCCCATATTAGCATTTAATGCCATTTTTGTCACATATCGATGTTCATTTATGACCATGTTTTGATGCAAATCACACAAAAAACTTGGATTTAATTATCAAATATGACATTGTTGGGTTTATTTTGTATTCTATAATAAACATTGATTTAAATGTTCCATGTTATTTTGCTTCAATTGAAAAGATGATAAATGATTATCTAATAATTAAGATATAGAATCAAAAAGACAATTGCCTATTTCATATTTGTATGTTGAAACTAAATGAAGGCCATATGAATGCAATACATGTTCAAATGATGAATCAATAAAATTTAATAAAAGTGTTTGTTTCCATTATCATGAACTTTAATTTAATGGATATTTATATAAACAAAAACATGGTCCCAAATAAACACATTTAAAAAAAAAGATGAATGATTCATTCAAGAATATTTACTTTTTGTTTTTTGGAAAATTTCTTTGCATTCAAAAAAAAATTATATTGAAAAAAAATTTTAAATGGAAAAAAAATGTAAAAAATTACTTGCATTGAAAACATTCTGATTAAAAAGATATTTGCATTGAAAATTTTCTTGCATTAAAAAATTCTTTTCATTGAAAAACTGCTTACATTGGAAAATTACTTGATTAAAAAATTGCTTGCATTGAAAAACTATTTCACATATAAAAACGTTGCATTTAAAATTATGTCGAGAATTTGATGTAAAATTGATGTATGAAAAATTTCCTTTTCCTCTAAAAAAAAAACTATGAAAATGATTATATAATAAAGGTTATTCAAACCAAAATTTTGATAGAAGGTTCCACATATATAAAATATTTGTATACTAAAGGTAACTATAGAAAGGTCACATAAAAATTTAATCTTTAATAAGGTTATTATTTAGAAATTGATTTTGATTCATCAAAATCAAGCTTGTGTTTTACACTACATTGAACATTGTCACTATGAACAATTGCTAAAGAAACAATTAAACCTTTGCACTTCAAACCTTGGTTTCCCCTTGTGGGATAAATTGTTGGATGTCTTTTTGAAAGCCAACAAGGGCAAATGTGGGCGACAATTGAAATTTACCATGAATGTGAATTGAAATGAGGAGTTGAACTTGTAATATGAACAATTACTTCAAGCCATTTGCCTTCAATAATCAATAACATAAGTTCATCATTGGTTGCAATGGAACCATGAAGAAAGCATGATTTATGAATCGTTGATTTTGAATGACAAGCGTTACAATGAACACTACCCATTGGAGAAATGATGACATCTGCTATATAACAATTTCCACATACTTTTTGAAATGGAGGCGCAATTGAGCTAGCTATGGACAACACATGGTCACCTGGAAATAAAAATAAAAATGTTAAAACAAAAAGGTAAATGAACATGAACATGAACAAAGGGTAAATGTGAAAAAGGTGCATCAATAAAAAAAGAAATAAAATCATGTACATTCATACACATAATATGTAAATAAAAAGAATGAAATGCATAAGAAGTGCATAATAAAAGATGTTATGGAAATGTAATAATTTAAACATTTAATACTTAAAAAAAAGACAAGGAACAAAATAAAAAATTAATAACAACAAAACAAATGACAAGAAGAAAAGGTGATTTAAGCACGAAAAAAAACATCTACCCCTTTCTTTCCAACCATATATCTCTTTCATTTCTTATTTGTTTTGAATGTTTTAAAAAGCCATGGGTGTGAAATTTGAAGTTTCAAAATAATCTTTAAAGTGCAAAAACATTAGACCAATATACATACATTTTAAGCTTTAAAACAAAAACTTTTCACTTCCAAAAGCCATATCTTTTTCATTTAAAATCTAATTCTAGTAATTTCTGTGATATTCAATGCACCAAAAAGGGGCTATAAACTCTTTTCAATGTTCAAAGGCCATGGACTAATGTGGAAAAAGTTATGAAACTTTATTTACAAAGGTTTTCAACATACTTGTTTACCTACCATATTAAATATACAATATGTTTTTCTTTGAACAAACACATTCCAAACATTTTATCCCATATTATTTCCCCAAAGAGAATTCCAATGGACTATATAAACACAAAATTTTCACTTTTGGTAACAACATTGTACTCAATGTCTAATATGCAATGGAAGGTTTATTTTTGTTATTAAAACAATTATAGTAAAAAAATCATTTCAATGTAATTTTACTTTCTATAAACCATTCTAGTAAAAAAGATGAATGTGGTTGCCCAATTTTCCCCTCCTCAGTGAAAAAATAATCAAATGGTTGGGTTTTTTTTTCATTAGAGTTAAGTTTTTCATGAGAATCGAGTGGTTACCTGATTCTCTTCTTCTAAAAGAGAGGAATCTGTTCCTTAAGAAGAAGAAAATCGAATGGTCGCCCGATTCTCATGTTTGTTTAAAAAGATGAAAATTGGGCAGCCACTTGATTCTCATGACTTCTTAGGGCCCGAAAATTAAAAAAACACTTTAAATTTCTTGTGTAGAGGAGAATTAGGCGGCTAGGAAGAGGAGAATCGAGTAGCTGCCCGATTTTCCTCATTGCCTAGGGAAAAAAAAAATTGAAAATTTTTTTTGTAGAGGAAAATTGGGCGACCACTTGATTTTCATGTTCTTTTAGGAAAAGGAAAATCAAGCGGCTGTTCAATTCTCTTGTTCATTTAGGAAGAGGATAATCAGGTGGCTCCCTGATTTTCATGTTCATTTAAAAAAAGGAGAATCAAACGATTATTTGATTCCCATGTTCTATTTTTAGGAAAAGAAGAATTGGGTGGCCGTTCAATTTTCCTAAATGTTGATGCAAGAAAAAACCTTGAAATTTGTTTTGTAAAGGAGAATCGGGCGATCGCTCAATTCTTAGGTTTCCTTTAGGAAGAAGAAAATTGAGTAGATACTTGATTTTCATGTTCCTTTTAAAAAAAACAATTGGTCGGCCGCTTCATTCTCTTAAGGAAAATGAAAATGAAACAAGCACCCATCCTCCTTGGCATTCAACTACAAAACTTTAATTTTTACTTTTTCTTTACATTATTATGTTATTTCTCATTATCTTTTCTAACGTAGTTGACCATGAGATGAACCTTTGTTCTATTTGATATTTTTCATGTAAATTTGAAAGAAACATTGAATTATGCAAATGATAGGAAAAAGGCTTACCTCTCTCAATGCAAGTTGGGCACTTGATAATTTGTTGTGTAATTCAAGAACACAAGTTTGAGTTGTTTTGTTAACAAGTTTTGTTAAAATTGTGTAATGGTGTGCCCTTACATATCGATATTTTTTTGATGTTATTGTTACATTCTTGATCAATAACATAACACATTGGCCTCCATTGTACACCTCAAGCAGTTGATCATATTCTATTTTGAAATTGTTACCAAGAGCAAGAACATTTTTGTAAAATTCACCTTCTCCATTTGCAATCAACAATTGTTTTTCTAATTTGCTATCCCCTACTCCCTTTACACCAATGACAATTATAGTATTGGTTGCAAACCTTTAACTCTAAATAGAATTTCAGAATTTTCTAATCGAATCCATGTGGAAAAACATGGGAACTAACTTTGGTTGGAATGCAAGAATTGATGACACAATGGTTGTTGATTCAATTGTAATGACAACATGCATATCCCTTTTTTCAAAACATTTTTAAAACTTTGATTCAATGCCAAAAAATTTCACCTTCACAAACATGTTTTTTTGCAAATGTTGTTCATGCATTTCTATATGTGGTGATTTCACTTTTAAAGTGATTGTGGTCAGAGTTGACATGTCCAACAAATCACAATGTAAATATGCATAACTTGGAAATTCCATGTTCCTATTTGGAATTTGATCAAAGGTGCCATATTTATTGAACACCTTTGCTTCAAATGCAACATTTCTAATTTTAAAATCCAAATCATCCATCGCAACAACTATTTTAACTTCCTTCATTAGAAGAACAACCATTGTGCAAAAAAGAAGAAGCAAAACTTACCAAAATGAATTTGACAATAAAAAAAAGAAATAACATTAGACAAAATTAACAGTTGAAAAAACACATACTTGGTAAAACATACATTTGCAAAATCACACACTTACAAAGGAAGTAAAAAAATAGTCAACAAATGATGAAAGTTTAAACCAAACACATTATTCTTATTGTGAAAAAAAAGGACAACAAACATACAATGTTATATTTATATGGGATAAAAGACCTAATTTAAACCCTAAACCTAATTTTAAACCTAACCTTAAACCTTTTTTATTTTGTATTAATTTTAAATAATTTAGACTATGGTAGATTTTAACTTAATAATAAAGGATCATATCCATGGTTTGGAAGCTAAATTATGGTTTAATAATGAACAAGACATAAATACCCTTGGCATCTTATAAATTTTAATTGTTGACTTTTAATAACTTTGACTATGGTAAATATCTACCATTAACCATGGATATTGATGAGCCATGGTTTGGTAGCTAGATTATGGTCTAATAATGAACAAGACATCAATATCTTTGGCATTTTATGAATTTTAATTAAGCACTTCATGCTTACATTCGAACCTTAAATATTTCAACCTAGATTTGAAAAATATTAATACATAAACCTTAAAATTTTCTGCACTATTTAACCATTATTTTCATTTTCAATCAATATATTATTATTATTGTTAAACATCAACTTTTTTTATCATGTACATAAGAAAATTTAGACACACAAAAAAATCAAAATTGATTTTTTTCCTTTTTTTGGTTCGGTGTATTAAGTGTTCAATTTTTTTTAAAAAAATTGTTAAAAAATTAAATAAAAATTTTTGTGATGAAAAATTTCCATTCCCAAAAAATATATATTAATTTTATAAAATATTTTCTTGAGAAAAATCTTCGTTAAGTCACCATGTCACAAAAGACAAAAAAATAAACCCACCCCTTTTTCCAACCACCCCATCCCACACCACCAAAAAAACTTTTTTGGAAATTTTTTAAAACCCCACCCTCCCACCTTGAAAATCAACCAAACTTCTTTCTCCCATGCCACTTAAAAAAACAACCCTTGGGTTAATCCCCATCCCAAACAAAATTCACTTATCCTAATCCCTTGAAAGAAAAACTCCTTTGGAAAGGGGTGGAATTAATCCATCTTCCCCTCCTCACCCAAAAGAAACCCTTTTGAAAAAGAAACAAATTTTCTAATCCCTCATCCCCTTTTCTTAAAACTCCACTTACAACTTGTAATTCTTTCAATCTAGTTGAATTATCCACTCCTTATACCTATTGAAACTTCATAATAAAAAAACAAACCCATGAAATAGAAAAACAAATTAAATACCTTAACCTTTTTGTTTTCCCTACATTTTCACCTATAAACCCCACTATACCCCACCTAACTTTATAGATTAATTGTGTTTGCCCCCATGCATGTTTGGTAAAACCTAAAATCATACATGCATGTCTCCTATCTTAAGGCAATAATAAACTTTTATAATATAAAATGTAACAACAATAGCAAAATAATATCAATTAAAAATTAATTTCATTATGATTTTTGTTATAAATCTTCATCAAAGCCTTATTGAAGTTTTACCAATAACATCAAATTAATTAAATTAATTTATATCTTATATATATTGATGTGTTTTATTTTAATCAATTATTGCATAATCTTTCAAATCTCATTTAAATAATATTTAAAGGAATTGAAGCTAATTATTTGAATGTTTATCAAACAAATTTCATTAAAAAAAATCATATGATTTGTTTTTTATATTTCATAGTGATATGAAACTTCATGATACAAAAACGCAAGTGACAACCCAAAAAGTAAAATGATATAGAAACATGATTCACTCAGTTACCCAACATTCATATGTTGAAAAAAAATCCAACAAATAGATGGGTAGACTTCAAAACAACCCATCAATTGGATGGGTGCACCCAAAATCTACATAGGGGCTTCCATTAGCTTGGGTCAATAAAAAACTTACACATAAACCTACAACATTATCCATTCAACCAACTTGTGATTCTTTGACCCCTATACCCGCTTAGAAGGTGTTCCCACAATGCCTCTATAGGATAAAGCCAATAAAATCTTGATGTGGTTTTGTGGATAAAACTTTGGTGTGCCTTCATGAGGCCATAAGTTCAAACCTTGAAGAATGCGTGCGTTCATGTATCTTGTATAAATGCAATGTATGAACATGTACATCATGGTGAATGATGTCAAAATTTGCTTTTGACAAAATTAAAAATAAAATAAAATCATGGCATGTAGTTTTGTCATGGTGTGTCATGAAAAAAATAGAATTGGTGACTCCATGATCATAAAAAAAGAAAAAAAAAATCAAATTTTTTTTGAAAAAGTTGTATGATGATGTGGCACTTTATTCCATATCATATTAATTTGGAACCTCATATATCCATGTCATAATTTTAAAATTATAAATTATCTAGTGCAACATGCGATTATCCAAAATGACTACAACAAACTTGTGACAAAGCTCCAACTAACAACAAAACAATTTGAAACAAAACACAAAATTCAAACCTTTTTCAAACCTCCCACCAAACTCACACCTTTCACAAAACATCTAAAGCTCCACACTTGGACCTTAGACCTCTCTCGGTTAGACCTCTAACCTCTAACCTAAAACAAAATGACATGCAACAAACTTGAAACTCATACCTTTCATGAGAAGAACACTCATGTCTTTTGTGCACTTGAATGTTTGGTGTTTGAGTGTGTTGAAATCCTCTTTGGCAAAACAAGATGTGACATAAAACTTGTTCATCGTTCCTAATTCATAAGGAAAAGCCTTGGAAACCTTAAACCCTAAACAAATGTAGCTCGTAAGAAAGGAACCTAAGAAACCCAAACTAGGATATATACAAGTTCATGTCCTTTGTGTGCTTGAGTGCTTGGGTATTTGAACACTTGGGTGTTTGAACATGTCAAAATCCTTTCCAAAAAAACAAGATGCAATAGAAAGCTTGTTTAGAAAAGCAAGATGTGATAGAAAGCTTGTTCATAGTTCCTAATTCATACGAAAAAACCTTGAAAACCCTAAACCTTAATAGAGTGTAGCTTGTAAGAAAGAAACCTAAAAACCCAAAACCCAAACTAGGATATGCATATACATGTACATATCCAAACCACTAAACACTATAAACAAAATATGCATAGGATATGTATCTAGGATCTCATAAAATATTAGCAATGGATATACATAACAAAAGTTTTCATGAAGATATATTTGTATATACACATACATATTTTGATAAGATTGAAATTTGGCAATTACCTATAGCACCAAATATGGGAGATGGCAGAAATCTACATATGCATTTATGCATATCAGAGATTTATGCATGCCGATAACTAGCACCCCCAAGTATATCTGGCCAACATCAGTTTAGATGCTCTGATGTTGATCATCATCATATCAAATTATCTCACCGCTTAGCCAACTTGTTAAATCATCCCAAAAAAAAAAAAAAAGGTGTGTCACACTGTGGCCTTGCTATTTACATTAAAAAGTATCCTAGGGCAAAAGAAGAATTATGGAAACTCAAATATTTTACCATGCAAAAATATAATCTTCAAAAAAATCCTCTAAAAGAAACCAAAATCCTTCAAGATATCATATCTCTATAACTAATCTCAAGTTTCAACACAAGCCAAAATATCATCTTTCAAAAATCCTCATATAAAAATAGACCTATTGTATCACCTAGGGGCCAAAATCCCTTAAGTTACTATACTACTCTATAATGAATCTAAACACAATATGCTTGCCTTGGTAGGCAAGGTGAAAAAGGTCACAAATACATTTGTCTACTATCAACATAAAGAAGGCAAGTACAACATTGTCCCCAATGCATTGAATTAAGAAAACCAATTGCAAACAAACAAATATATATATGGGAAAGACAAGTTACAATGAAACATCCAATTAGTGAACCATCATGATGAGATAAAAAAACCAATGGTTTTTAAGTGTCACAAGGGATCACTTGCAAGATAGTGACATCAATTGCATCATACCACACAAGCAAAGAATTATTATTAGTATAATTGACCTAACTTCAAAGATGATACTAAAGACATTACATATGTTAAAGGCTTGTTTGATACACCAACAAAATTGAATAATTGACAAAAATATATGCAAGATTATAAGTGGGATATTTGGGAAATTATGTTTCAATTTGGATTTCACAATAGGCCTCCAATTCCATGAAGGTTGGATTTGTGAATTTTCTCAATTTGGATGAGTCATTTAGCATTAACATACCATGACTTTAGTCAATAACAAATCAATATTGATCTTAAGCTGGCATAGAAATAGAAATTTTATTACTATTTTTACCAGTTTGCAACTAAGTGAAAGTTGAACATGCACACCAACATGGATGGGGCTCTAATTTTGGAGACCCTTTGTGTATCAGCACTTGACTCTCCTTTTTCTCTTGAAAATTTTGATGCCTATATTAGTTGGTCTTTTAAAAAGACCATAGCCACCCAACATGGGTATGTAGTATGTACTATGTGTAGAGTAAAGCCTAAGGATGTGAACTTTCACAAGCATAAAGACCTACTCTGATTTTTTTTCTTTTTTTCCTTGTGATACCCAACAGGTTATCATGGGAATTAAAAAAATAAAAAATAAACATATATATATATATATATAAGGTGTGAGGGGATTTGAAAAACAAAATGCCTTCCAATTACGCTAAAAAAAATTAGAACAAGTCTTTAACTGTGTTATGCAGGTATATTGTTTTTGTTATTATCCTTCTGATAAGGGTATATTACCTATCCTTTTTTTCCCATTAGGGTAGGATTTGCATGTAAAAGCTTTTTAAATTTTAAGATTAAGGTAGTGTCTAGGTACTCTCCCCCTATCATATACCATTTTTTAGGGTATAAAGATGATATATATATATAGTTAGATAATGAAAAAAATGTGTGCATTTTGGACTTGTTCAAATAATTTAAAAATTCCAAATCCAATGGGATTTTTTTTCATAGTTCATTTTACCCTTTCTTTTCCAAATGGAGATTGTTAGGATCAATGATTTTGTTTTTGATAAATTTTTATGTTTTTTTGAAAAAAATAGTGGATATATTTTTTGGAGCTTTTTTCTTTTTCTAGTGAAAATTCGACAAATTTTGCTAATGTTTTGAAATTTTTTGCCAAAATTTCAATATCATATCATGGAAGAAGGAAAAGAAAAGAAACCCTAGTTAGGATGTTAAGATGTAGAAACCAGAAACAATTCACTTGCAAATGTCAGAATGCAAATGCACAATGTACACAACTTAGGCACTGAGTATAATATGCTAGTACCTTTGAATTACTCACTGAAATCCTAACATCTCTTATGTAGATCAAATTTCTCTTCCTAACTATGAGTTTTTAGAAAAAGATATAGGTAAGGTTAAGTTATAGGGTATATATGGGTAATAGATAAGTTATATAGTTATAAACCCTATTAACTCTAATACCTATATATTTGGTTTCTAAAATGTATCTGTCCCTTATATGTTTAAGTAAAACACATGCAAGACAAGTATGAATAGGTTTTTAATTCCTTGTATGTGAAAAAAAGGCATGCCTAATATATCAAATTTAAGAAAATATATTAGGTTATACCATGTACCATGTATATACCCTGTGGGTATATCAGGGTGCCAAAAAACCCACACAACACTAGTATTTACCAATCTTGTATAGATCTTAGTGGTTCAATTAGCCCCTGGTTCAAGTATCTTTTTTCAAAAAATAAAATAAAATAAATCCAAAAATTCTAGTTCCAGTTCCAAACATATGGAACTGCGGTTCTGGTTCCAGTTTGGTTTTTACTAACCATAATTGAAATTGCCGGATCTAATTAGCCCAATTGGTTTCCCACCCAACAATGGTCTTTTAGGCACTTGTGGACCTTTTGGCAATGTTTGGACTTTGGACCAAGTTTCTTATGCTACCCCAGTACCTAGCCTGGTTTAGGCACCAATTAATTATTTTTTCAATTACCAAAATTCTGAAAAATACCTAGGCTAAACACACCTATGAGCAAACACACATCTATAGGTGAATGCCCATTATGTTTAGAAAATGACCCATGAACAATGGAACCCTAATCCTTTTAGTGTTCAATTTTTTTCCTATGACTGAATGCTTCCCAATAAACTTTTGTGTTTGGACATTTATGCCTTGCAGCCACAAAATGAACTTTTTTGTCCATATATATATTTTTTGTGTTCAAATTTTTTATTGTTGTGTTCGGATATGGGTGTTATTTGTGTCCCATTTTTTTATAAAAAAAGTTTATTCTTGGGAAAAGGTGGGGTTTTTGGGGTTTCAACAATGAACCACCACAAGGAATGTTGTGTTTGGTTATAGGGTTATTGAGGGTTCATAGTAAGAAAATGATGGAAACAATCAACATAGTTAAAACAACTCAGCTCGAAGATATTCCCACCACAAAGAATTCAAAAAATAATGCAATTACATAACTTGCTAGCCTTTCCTCGTCTACCCACAAGACCTACACAAGGTAGAGAACCGTTAATGGATTACTCTAGATCACATGTAGTGACCTCTATTGAATATTTTGGGAATTTTGCAAATTGTTTTTTTGACAAAGTAGCAAAAGAGCACAATAAAGTAAAGCAAAGGGAGAAGGAGGAAAATAAAGCTAGAAAAAAAAAAAAACTGGTGGTTGCAACATAGAGAGTAACCAATTAGCGTGCAAAGGCTTGATTTGATGTAACTTGGATTGCAACAACAATAAAAATTATAGGAAACACCTTCCACAATAAATTCCAAATTGGTTGGTGTGCACACTCATTGGGATATTGGATTTGAACTGTGGATTCACAACAAAGGCACAACAAGTTGCTAGACATGCAACAATGGCAAGGCAACGAACAAATGAACATGTTTTAGTACGTTTAGACCCACCAAGTTCATAATTGAATGAACATGAAGTGGGGGGAAGCGAGAGCGGATCATAGCTGCTATGATTTTGATAGGTAGGAAAACATGAGCTCAAAAACATTGTAGAAAAAACATGAGAAAGAAAAGCATCATGGAAAAAATAACAAGAATATCAGAGGCCTATAACAACTAGACTGTTATGAAATAATAGCAATAGGAGCATCATGGCTTGGAGCAACTAGATCACTTGGAGGCATGATCAAGAATAACATCACAATTTGGAACAATTAGACCACCAAGAAGCATGAACAAGAAAATCATCATCGTTTGGAACCATTGGACTGCTAAAAAGAAGATCATGACAAAAATCACAAGGAAAAGGAACATCACAATTTAAAATAATTAGGTTGTTAGGAAGCATAAACAAAAGAAGCATCATGGCTTGGAACCATTGGACTTCCATTAAGAGGTGCAGGAACATCATGTAAAAGCAAAAGCAAGAGGAACATCACAATTTTAAACTACTAGGCTACTAGGAAGCACAAGCAAGAGGAACATCATGGTTTGGAACCATTGGAGTGTCGATAAGAGGAGTAGGAACATCACATAAAAGTAAAAGCAAGAGGAACATCACAATTTTAAGCAACTAGGCTGCCAAAAAGCGCAAGTAAGAGGAACATCATGGCTTGAACCATTGGATTGCCAGTAAGAGGAGTAGGAGCATCACATAAAAGCAAAAGCAAAATGAACATCATAACTTAAGTTGCCAGGAAGCACAAGTAAAAGGAGCAACATGGCTTGGAGCCACTAGATTGATAGTAAGAGGAGTAAGAACATCACATAAAAGCAAAAACAAAAGGAACATCACAACTTAAAACAACTAAGCTACCAAGAAGCACAAGTAAAAGGAGCATCATGGCTTGGAGCCACTAGATTGATAGTAAGAGGAGCAAGAACATCACATAAAAGCAAAAGCAAGAGGGGTGTGACAAAAATTAGAAGTAAAAGGAACATCATAGTTTAGAACAACTTGGCTACCAAGAAGCACAAGCAAGAAAAACATCACAACTTAGAACAATTAGGCTATCAAGAAGCACAAGCAATAGGAGCATCATGGCTTGGAGCCATTAAATTGCTAGTAAGCAGAATAGGAACATCACATAAAAGCAAAAACAAAAAGGGGCATGATAAAAACCACAAGCAATAAGAACATCGAGGAAAACACAAGCAAGAGGAACATCTTGAAAAACATGAAAAATATGAACATCATGACACTATAACAACTGGATTGCCAAGAAAGAGGAGCAAGAAGAGCATCATGGCTTTGGAGCAATTGGACTGCTTGGTAGCATTAGTAGGAGAAACATCACAACTTGAAGCAACCGCACTGCAGGAAGCATGAGCAAAAGATCTGTTACAACTTTGATTATTTCTTAAGAAAGCATGAGCAAGAGGAGCAAGAACATCATTGTCTTGGAGCAAGAGGAGTATCATGTCGAAGTTTGAAGGACGAGGAGCTCATGGTCTTGCTAGAGGAGATCATTGTAGAGACTAGAAAGGAGGTTGTGGGGATTTCCCTCCCCCCCCCCCAAAGTAGCCTAAATCACAAAGATTAGAAAGGAGGTTGTGGGGAGAATTTTTTTTTCCAAAAGTAGGTTAAAAGCATAAGCTTCACGAGGATTGTCCAATGGTGATTTTTTTGGGTTTTTTTTCCAAAAATTGCCAAATGTGAAAAATTTTCTTGAAAAAATATTAAATGTCACCAATTGCTACACTAATGCCTAGTAAGTTGCCACAAATATAGAAGAAGGCTTCAAAATCTTTATTTTCAAAATTTTCAATTGCCAAATCTGGTCAACTAATTTTTGGAATGATTGTCGCCTTTAGTTACATGACAAAATTGAATTAAAAAAATGTTGCCACCCAGAGTTTTGTGCCGCTCCCACTTGCATGTTGTCTTAAATTCTAAATTGAACTTGGTTATGCTTATGGCTGTCGGATTTTTTGCTCTTTTCTTGGAAGGATCTTTAAGATTTTTTATTTTCTTCATCAAAGAGGTTGGTCCAGGTAGAGTCAACAGTGCAGAGCTTCAAACCCTAATTGTGAAGCTAATGATGCCAGGGAGCTTGGGCTTTGTTCTTTTGCTTTCCAGCTTTGTTTGTTTATTGCAAAGCCTGGTCACACTAGGGCCAGTGCAAAGTGTCGAACCCTAATTTGTGAAGCTGCTTATGGTAGGGAGCTTGGGCTCTCTTGTTTTTGCTTTCCAGCTTTGTTTCTTTGTTAAAGCCTGGGGTACATTAAGGCTAGTTCAGAACTTCAAATCCTAATTGCGAAGCTGTTGATGCCAAGAAGCTTTGGCTCTTATGTTTTTGCTTTCCAGCTTTGTTTCGTTTGTTGCAAAGCCTAGGGGACACTAGGGCTAATTCAAAGCTTCAAACCCTAATTTGTGAAGCTGATGATGGTCATGAGCTTTGGCTCTTTTCTTTTTGCTTTCCAGCTTTGTTTGTTTGTTGCAAAGCATAGGGGGGGCTAGTTCAGAGTTCCAAACTGTAATTTTTGAAACTAATGATGGTAGGGAGCTTTGGTTCTTTTCTTTTAGCTTTCCAGCTCTGTTTGTTTGTTACAAAGCCTGGGGTACACTAGGGCAAGTACAGAGCTTCAAACCCTAATTTCTGAAGCTGATGATGGTAGGGAGCTTTGGCTCTATGTAAATTTGCTTTCCAGTTTTGTTTATGCAA
>Ga0116227_10003388_pt1 | contig 35456 bp, 18 predicted proteins | sample S1TSphgellanicum_FD_89693 | JGI IMG/M metagenome (GOLD analysis project Ga0116227, IMG submission 89693) | Host-associated microbial communities from peat moss isolated from Minnesota, USA - S1T2_Fb - Sphagnum magellanicum MG | ecosystem: Host-associated > Plants > Peat moss > Unclassified...
AAAAAAAATCCTTCTAGTTCCCAGCAAAGCCTTGGGTGAGCACCTAATAGCAATTTAATTCAGTTTCCATGGCCACAAGGCATTTCACTCCTTCAAAATGGTCCATTCTGTGAAGCAGAAGGCCCCATGCCAGATTCTGCTGGACTCCACAGAGGGGTGTAACCCCAAGGTAAGTGGGTAACTGAAGCACCTAGGTGGCATCCTAGGTGGCACACACCTGTGCATTAGGCACGGGGTTCACACTCGTAAGGGATTAAATTCTGAAAACCCAGCATGAAACTAACCCCCTTCCAACAACATTTTTCGCAACCCATGGGTGCCCACCTAGAGTTGATGCTGTAGAAGCTATATTGGGATTAAGGAAGGCCTAAGGAGGCTATGAGGGTCATGGACTACACATTAGGAGGCTATGAGCTAGGGGGGCTAATTGGCTATATGAATAATATGGCTACCTAGGTGATATGGTTATATTGGTTATATGGCTATGGGGTATATGGCATATGAGCTAATGAAGGTATAGGCTATGAGTTTAGAGATTTTAGTTTTTGGTTTTAGAGTTTAGTTTTCAGGGCTTAGGTTTTTAGGTTTAGCTTTTTGAGGTTTCAAGCTTGAAATTTTAGTTTTAGGGTTTGTGTTTGATTTTTTTAGGGTTTTTAATTTGGAATTTTAGAGTTTAGTTTTTAGGGTTAGTGTTTGGTCTTTCTAGGGTTTATATTTTAGGTTTAAACTTTAGAGTTTATGATTTCAGATTTTGAGGTCTAGTTTTTGAGGTTTGTGTTTGGTATTTTTTACATTTGAATTATAGTGTTTAAATTTTTGAAATTTTGGACTTCAAATGTTTTTAATGTTTGTATTGGGTGTTTTACGGTTTAATTTTTTAAGTTTAACTTTATTAATTTTGGAATTAGGGTTTAATGGTTCAATTTAGGGCTTGTGTTTGGATTTTATAGGGTTTAACTTTTAGGGTTTAATTTTGGGCTTTAAAACTTGTAATTTTAGGGTTTAATTTTTAAGGTTTGTGTTGGGCTTTTTGGGGTATAAATTTTTTAAGTTTAACTTTTGGAGTTTTGGGGTTGGGTTTTAAGGTTTGTTTTTTGAATGAAAGGCTAATATTTACAAATTAAAATTAGGGGTCAGGGTTAGGGTTATAAGGTATGTTTTGTGTTCATGTAAAAAGTTGAAGGTATGAACCACATTTTAACGCTCTAGTTGGGACCATGGATTAAAACTAGTGGTAGGTTAGGTGTTTTAGGGTATTGGGTTTTAAGGTTTATTTTTTCAAGTTTAGGGTAGGGTGTAATGTTTAGAATATGGATTTAGGGGTAGGGTATAAGGTTTTTAATTCAAGTTTTTAATGTTTAAATTTATGGTATTAGGTCTAAAATTTAGGGTTAGAATTTGAAATTTAAGGTTTAAGGTTTGAAATTATGGTTTATACTTTAAATTTTAAGGCTAGGTTTTAAGGTTTAAATTTTCAAGTTTTATGGTCTAGATTCAAGGTTTAGAGTTTGAATTTAAAGATTCAGATTTGAAATTCAGTTATTATGGTCTAATTTAGGGTTTAGGGTTGTAAGGGTTAAATTTAGGGTTTAGATTTAAATTTAAGGTTTAGGGTTTGAAATTTCATGTTTAAGGTATGTGGATTGAAAAGAAAATGGAAATTTTAAAAGAGGTTGGATTGCACAAAACCAATGTTTTCACATCAAACAATTAGCTATAGTTCTAGAATTGCCCTCATTTTATTATAAATTCCTCCAATATCATTATTAAATCTCTAGCCATCTTCAATTCATTTATTTTTATGTTGTTTTTCCTTTCATTGTTGATATCCTTTTTGTTTAACATGAAGGCATTGTGGACATTAGATGTGAAAAAAAACCAACTTTGCCATGGTTGCCATGCTCTTGGAATTTTAGACCATTATTTTTCCCTCGTTAGTTTTGCAACAAGGGCTTTACATTTTGGTGAAAGTGGTCATAGGGATTAAGTCCAAAAAGGTCGCACCAAGTGATGGTCCATATGAATCATTAAAGGGAGAGCTAAAATTAGCTAAAAGATGGGGACAGGGTTATGGGTGTGCAATCAATGAAGTTTTGTCGCCTTTTTAGTACATTTTAGTTTGCATGCTCATTCATGACTTTTAATTGTTCCAAAACCTCATCACACTACAATGTCATCCATTCCTCTTTCAAAGTTTATCATAGTTAGTCTTTCAAGGTCTCCTTAGCAATGGGGCATCAATGTAAGCCTCTAAATAATCTTGGTAAATGAAATTTCATGTTACATTTGGGACTAATTGAATCACCTTTTTTGTTAGTGTTATAAATAGTAAAATGAATAATATACACCATCACAATTGTATGGATTCCACAAAATGCCAAGGCACCTTATCCCAATGGGGTTTTTTTTATCATGTAAGGTAATGGATTCAAACTATTAAATTTTTATTATGAACTCACCCACCTCTAAAAAAGTTCACCATTCCCTAAAAAGAAACCACACACATAATATTCACATTTAGACCTAAACAAACAACCAAACTATGCCATTATTTCTAGATTTCCAAAACAACGTTCACTAGATTTCTGAACTACAAAACCACTTTATACATTTTTAGGTTAATTCAACACCCATGCACCCTAATACAATCAATTTGGATTGTCCAAGGGAACTACAAAGTCACTTGAAGCACTTCAATGTGAATTTTGATGCCCACAAACCCTAATATGATTCCAAGGGCTTTTCAATTGAACTACAAATCAAATGGCCAAATTTGAAGGACAATAACACCCACAAAGCTTAAATGTGTGACCATGGATTGTCCAAGATTGAAATTATAGTACTATTTTTAGCAATGGAATGTCAATTTCATGCCCACGAATTTTAATTTAATCACTAAGGGCTTTCCAATTGACCTATAAACCAACTAGTCAATTCTGTAGGTCAATAACACACTCGTAAAACTTAAACCTCACCATGGATTCTTTAATAAAATTGCAAAACCGCTTGATTGAATGTCAATTTAATGCCCACAAACCTTTAAATGATTTATCAAAAAATCCTCATATGAATTGTAGGCCAAATGGCTAATTTGGTAGGTCAAACACACACACACACACAACTTAAATTGATCGCCATGGACTATCCAATTGAATTGCAAAATGAGTTAAAGCATTTGAATGTGAATTGCATACTCGTAAAAATTGATGCCATCACAAACAATTGTCTAATTGACCTACCCCCCAAATGCAAAATTTTGAAAACATAATCCACACCCATGTACCCAAAATACCATCTTCAAGGATTTTCCAATCTTGGAGATTAAATCCATACTTATAGAGCTCAAACACCATTTTGTAGGACTTCCAATTTGAATTGCCTCTTAAATGAGTCAATTTGAAAATGTAATCCATACCCACAAACCTTTCATATTTCACCCATACTACATAATTTTAATTGCAAAACTAATAAATAAAAAATTGAGTGTATGAAAATACCATAAACCATAATTTCATCAACATGGAATATCCAATTCAATTATAGAACGAAGGGTAATATGTTAAATCAAACTCCATTCCCTTATACCCTAATACAAGCATTGAGTTGTAAATTCAATGTGGGATTTTGGAAGTTAAATCCATACCCACATAACTTAAATGCAAAAGCATAATTAGGTGGCTCAAAAGTGATGTTTGAAAGTCTATAATCTAACACTAGTGATTTTTTTTGTAGTTTTAACAATTATCAAACCATAAATCCTATAATTAACCCCTATGCTTTGAATCATAAATATTAATAAACCAACTTATGAATATCCTTAAATGTGTGATTGATAAAAAAATTCTATACAACAGATTAAATTTTTTAATGTGAAATGGATTGTCAAGGATAAAAACTTATGATAATAACATCATTATATATGGAAAGTTTCAATGCACTTCACTAATAAATTTTTCATTTGATGATGTTTTTTTTTAAAAAATATTTTGACACTACTTTGGCATAGTTTTTTGAGTCCACATTTTTTTTTTTTTTTTAATGTGACAAATGTAGTGCTGTCATTTCAAAAGTCCATTATGAATTCATAATTTTCTTAGAACTCATCCAAAAAACTTATGATGATTCCGATTAAAGTCTAAAACAACATGAATAATTAAAAAATTGACAATGTTAATTTTGAATACAACTTTAAATTGTATGTTTCTATGCAATCTAGAAAAATTACAAGTGTGACAGTCTAAATAATCCCCCTATTCATGCTTTCACATTTAAACACATCACTTTACAACCTTCAACAAATGAAAAATTGTAGTGAATTACACACATTTATGCTTTTGTTTAGTAACAAAATCTTTGGCAAGTTGTCAGATCATGTTCTCACACCCATTCATTATTATTTTTTAAAAATTCATTTTTTGCATCTTGGTTGTTTATGTTGCCATAAAATCACCTATAACACTTGGACGAAGACATTTTTCTTTTTGATGCCATCCATGCTTTTGCAAGCCATCAAACTTCAACACTATCAACTTTTGACATTTTTCAACATTAATGTAAATTCTATAATGAACTTGGGTAAATTCCCATTGGACCCCATAATTGTTTTGGCCTAGCCTAAAGCTTGGCTACCATGTCTATGCACTCTAAGGTGGCTCATTTTTGGTGAATGCTCCATTCTGTAAAAGTCCATACGGTAATGTTAAAATGATTGTCTGTTTTGATATCATTAATTTAGTGGGGAATTACATGGTGGTTAATGAACTAAAAAACCCATATGAAAATAAGCCATTCTAAAAAATTCTTTTATGTACATGTTAAAAAAAAAAACTGAAATCCACCCAAAAATGATTATGATATGGACTTATGAAAATATAATTCATTTTAGGCCATTCAAAAGTTCATCACTTTTTTTTTGTTAAATTTATTTTCTAGCAATGGTTTTGCACATATGTTCTTTTTTTTTAACATATCATATATTGAGTCCCTATAATTTATCCCAAATAAATTTTGTACACAAAAATGCAAGTATATAGAAGCACAAATAACAAACCAATCCATATTTTTCAACTTCAAAAGTCCATTATTATATATTTGGTTTATATATGTTACAATTGTTTTTAAAGATGTTTTCTTCTTCAAGTTGACAATCTAAATCTAGTCACAAATTTGAAATTTTGTTGTTTTTATGCCATGTTAATAACATGTAAATGCGCGCCATTATGCAATAAACTAGATTATGACACAAAAAGTGAGCCACCCTATTTGCAATCTGGGTACCCAAATAATCCTAAAAAACCTAGTTGATTTCCCATTCTTTTTTCCTTTGTTTTTTAAGTCTAGGGGCAAGATCTAAATTTCACGGGGACATAAAACTAAATGTGGAAATTGAACAAACTACCTTTTCATCTACAATGACTTCTTTGTAGCTTGCAACAAGGTTAAGCTTGCTTTGGTTCTCATTTACAAAAACAACAACCTTTGATGAACAAGAAATAACAACATTAAAATAAATTTGTTAAAAACTTCAATGGAGGCATAATGAATTTAAGAAAAGGATTAAAAAACCTAGTATAAACATTTGTTCAAACTAAAAAGTTAATATGTGGCTTCATTCATGAAAACTTGTCAAAGCTTGGATGCAACCAAGACTTAAAAATCAACTAGATGATGAATAAAACAACATAACAGAAGTAAAGGACAATGATGGGTGTAATAACAAAACAATGACAAAGCTTGCAATGCACACCAACATTCCATGAATAAAAAATCAAAAAAAAAAAAAACTAGAGCTTTTAAAAAATGAGCACATAAAATTAAAAAAAGGAAAACATGAACACGAAACCAAATGCATGAAAAGAATATGCACTTGGTCGAAATGCTTGTCAACTTTTGAAATTTTGTTCCTCAAAGATTGAACAAATTAAAAACCAAGATTTTCACAACCTCACTTTCAAAACGTGGCGAGTTCACAATCTTGCTTTTAAAGCTTCAAGTACACAAAGATCTCAATAAATATTAGCAATAAAGTTGGCAACTCAACCTTAAAAGGTGATGGAATAGAAGCATTGATAAGACATATCTCTTCATGAATGTGTGTGACAACATCCACAAATGTGACAAAATGAGTTTAGGGCAAATGGAAAATGAAAGAAGGTGAAATTGTGCAACGCCTTTCAATTGCGGCTTGACTTTTGACGTCTTAAAGCATGGGAATGTTGTGTTTGGATGCAACTATTCTTCATCATCAATTGTGTAGGTCACCACCATCTAATGGATCTTTGGCAAAATATGGAAAAATGCATTTTTCCCAATTTTATTTATCCCTTGGGTGTTGTAGAACCATTTTTTAGGTCAAAATTATGCAAAATTTTGTACAATTTTTTTTTATAATTTCAACCCAAATATATTATCATGGGTGCACACCTAATAAAATACATATATGTGCCATATCTAATTTACAAGATGCCTTGATTATAATAAGTATTATGCCTAGTTAGTATCTAGACATCATATGGTTTACAATTTTAGGCCCAATCTTATTCAACCTCAAGGAAACATTTATTTTTAAAATGCCCCATTCCAAGGCCATAACCTAGACTAAAATACATTTTCTTTTATAATGGCCTAAATTACTTCCTTCAGTTATGGTTGAAAACATAAATAGGTGGTACAATATTAATGGAAGACTTTCAAGCTTTAGTCTTGTTTTTTCTTTCCTTTTTCTTTCTAGAGGTTTTCCAAAGGTAAGGTAACCAAACCAAAAATAAACACTACCTTTTTTCAAGCATTTGGTTTTGTGCCTAATTTTGGTGTTCATTAAGCTATAACTTTGGGTTTGTATTAAAACTAACCAAATAAAGTTGAATCCCAAGTGTTTAATATCATTGCATGGGCCCATTTTAAAATTTAATTAAGTCCATTAAATGTTTGATTAAAAGATGTGTCCAAACTTATTGTTGGCATCTTAAAGGATGGAATTGTGATAATTTAATGCTACCTTCCTTGTTATAGTATGGAACATCATATATCACCATTAAATTTATTAGCATGCATAAAAATGCTTGATTGATATTACATTTTACTTGATGCATAAACACAAAATGTGAAGGTCAATGATTAGATATACTTAGCAAGTGACATTTTTAAAATTACAAACTAACCATTTTAAGTGCATTTTTGTTAGTGTGAATGATACAAGACATAATTATGAATAACAATGTGAGTTGTAATAACAAACTAAGCCAAATCTTTTGATTATTGCCTGACACAAAATTACAAGGATTAAAAAGTGTTGAAACTTCTAAAGATTAAGGGTGTAATTCATTAGAATACTTAGGTGAGTAATATGAATCTGCACAACTTGTGGAATTAAATCCACTAATTGAATTATAACATTATTATCTTCTATTTGTTGTATTGCATGGGTTTATTCATATTCAATAATCAAATTGGTTAAACAAGCAAATTACCAACACATCAAACTAATGCAACAACTATTCACATGAGCGTCATGGTTTCCTGGCATTGGTAGTCAATTGTGATGTTATCAAGACATTGACAATGGCCACCATGTGTAGGATACAAAAAGTAATTTAAGCAATACCACCTAATTGAGATGAAGCCAACCAAATAGGGATGGACCACATTATAAACATCTTGACAATTAAATGATGGGTTCAATCCAAGTGTTCAAAGTTGCATGTTCCAAGACAAGACAATTGGGCATCTAATCACACTCACAAAACTGATGTTAAAAGTGGTAGAGATTATGTAAGAAAGGGTCACCCTTTCAAGAATGGGATTTTAGGTTAGGGGTGGTTGAGATGGTCCAAAAGGTCTAATCCAGATCTATCACTAAGGGTCGAACAAGGTTCGGAAATCAAATGCCCCAAAGGTTCATGCCTAGCAAATGTCAAAATGTTTTACACAAACTTAGTCTAAGCTTATGATCTACACAAATACTAACCAAGTCAGATATGGAATTGCAACAAATCAGGTACGCAAGTTAATTGAAATGGAGGGGCCTTGGTTCTAGCAAAGATCGGCTCAATATTAGTGCATTCTATTACACTAGATGAACAAGAATGGTTATCTTTTTTATCAACTCAACATGGGAGTACTTGCCAAATTTCTACATATTCAAAGGTAAACAATTCCATTGAAATTCCATTGAATGTTGTGAATATGAGGCTACAATGGCTATGTAGTCAAAAACTTGGATAACAACCATCCTTTTTGACAAATGGATTTCACATTTTATTTCCTATGTTCAAGCTCATGAAAGAAACCTTTGTTTAATTAATTGGCATTTACTTGTTTTGGATGGCCATAACTCCCATGTGACCATAGATGTTGTGCACAAGGCCATGGGGGTGGGGTTTGACCTAATCATTTTGCCATCACACACAAGTCACACATTACAACCTTTAGATGTTACATGTTTTAAACCTTTCAAGACAAAATTTAGGGCTTATAAAAATGTGTGGATATTGGTTAACAAAAAAAATGGTGCTACAAAAAATGATTTAGTGTAGTGCATAAGTTTAGTTCTAAAAAGAACATTGACTCCACAAAACATATGCAAGGGGTTCAAAACTACTCGAATATGGTTGTTTGATCCTAATGTTATGGCAAGCAAAATGCAACCCAATGAATAGTTTGTGGAAACAAACATGATTTCCACATATATATTTGACTTGTAGGTTGAAAAGATATTAGGTGATGCCCTCTTACCATTGGACCCAATGCTTGCCATTATTATGTTGATGTTGAAGGGTGATATGATGAAATGTAAGAGGCTAACTACATTCAAATGCCTAATGATGAATGATTAGCAAAGAACAATGATGCGACATGAACATCACTGACAATCAATGATACATGTATGACATTCACACCAAAAAGCCTATTGCCCCCTTGCAACTACATTATTTGATTCCTAATTTTGCTCGAGGTTGTGATGTAAACCAAGTGACGAACCACAATTGAAATAATCATTCATTAATTATAACAAGAACATCATGATGACCTTAAATGATTATGTGACTAGATTTGAACATAAATTGATATGTAAAGAGATCACGATTAAAGAAAGAGAACATTGAAACTAGTCGATGCTTGCATCGAAAAAAATGCATGTAACTGAAAAGGTTGGAAGAGAGATTGTTAAGTGTAGTTGGTTTGATGAAAGGGCCATGAAAAAGGAATTTGATGAAACTTGGTTTGCAAAGTGTTATGCTGAAGTCAACGAGGTGTTACATGTTATAATTCGAGTTAATGTCCCTTTATTACCATATATTTATCGAACTCTAGTTTGTAACTCCACATTTGTAATTTGCAAAACATGCATGCAACAATTGAGAAAAGAAAAGTTAAGAAAGAAGGTTAAGATGTTTCACACATGATGCATGCACAAATGGGTGGACCAATTTGGGTGTCATGTAAGCTAATTCGGTGTTGTGGTTGTCATTGCAATGCCCATGGTGCTTTATAGATCTTGAAATTTATTAAAATGAACTTGGTTTAAATATCTTAACTTGAATATTTACATGATGCACAAAATCATTTTTATAAAATTTATAAAATCCTAAAAGCTATGAACTTTTGAACTCAAAACTCATGAAGTGCATATTTGATTACTATTTCTATATGGACTATGATACGGTCCATTGATTAATGGGGTGTGTGTTAGGGACTTGAAATTAATAAGATATAATAATAAGGAAGCTAAGAATAAAAAAAGATTAATTGAATTATAGAATTATACTTATGGACTTTTGAATGGGCTAATCAATTAAGAATATTTTTTTATAAATCCATATCATATTGGAGGAAGAGGTGTTTTATGGTATTTTTGTTTACATGCTTAAAGAAATAAAAATTGTAGATGAAACATTGATGACATGGAAAAAATATGGAGAAAACCAATGTAAAATAATTGTGATTTCCAAAATATGATCAGGATTTTGAGCAAATAGGGTCATTGGATATGTGACAAATTGGTCCACCCATTTGTGCACCTACCCCCACATCATTTCGGTTGAACCTCCAATAGTCCATCAACCAAATCCTCATTATGCTCCTTTAGAGTGATTGATTTCTTGCTATTGAAATTGTAGCTTGTAAGTAGGATGATGATTGTTGTAGCAATGGCACATGATTTTTACAAGGTATAATGTGGTAGTTTATTTACACAAAGCAAAACCTCATTTTAACAACAATTGTTACTGCATTTTAATGTGATGAAGTAACACACCTCAATATACCATTATCATTGCTTTCATGACTAGGAAACATTTGTTTTAGATTACACACAATGATGGATTTTTGAACACTTTCATTGCTTTTGTGTCCGAGAAGCATATGTTTTGCGTTACCAACAATGATGAATTTAAAAACACTGTCATTACTTTTACAACCATGAAACATTTGTTTCAAGTTACCCATAGATTTCAATTAAAAAAAACCACCATTGCTTTTGTGATTAGGAAACATTCGCATTGGGCCACTCACGGCAATAGATATTATGAGACAACCTATGCCTTCATGATTTCTCTTGGGTATAGTATCAAGGGATTTGTATGAGTTAGTATGGGAAGGGCATGCTTCAAAGTAGGAACTCACATGAAAACATATTGAGCCCCTAGGTACCCATAATAGGGGTCTATTTGTCATAACTTTAGAAATTCTTACTTAATTGAAGGACTAACAGAAAATTTTGATTAAGTTCTATTTGAGTACACATTCATTTGTTAATCATTGTGTTTTTTTTTCATTCTGAACCCATGTTGTTTACTATGCATTGTTATCAAACTGTCCATTTAGGGTTTAGGTACCTTACCAAGTGTACAGATCTCCCAACAAGTCGACGATTGGTTTTTGGGAGGCACACGGCCGGAGCGAACCAGTAGCCACCCATGTAACATCAAGGATGGAAGGTGGATGGACAGGAAACACTTTTCCATTGGTTTTGGTTCTCTCCGGCTAACCATGGTGGTTTGCTCAGTTTCTGTATTAAACTACCTTAGTACTCATAACCAACCCAGTAGCCTATCTAGAGTTCATGTAGTGCATCTACTTACCTAGTAGCAGCCTATTATCCTTCCTACCTAGTTAACTCCAGGAGGTATCCTTTACAGAGGATAAGTTACCAAGGTGAAACCTGATGTCAACTTAGTTAGGGTTCATCCCACAACTGGGTTCAAGCTTTTTCTTGAGTTGCTTTTAAAGACTAAAAGCAAGGTCTCTGAGTCCAAATTTAAACATTTCTCAAATTTTGAATATAGCTGGTAGCCCATTTAAAGCACTTGGAGCAACTTCCCAATGTATTTGATTTTGTGAGTTTTTAAAAAAATAATCCCATAATTGATTTTGTGAGAACCAGCTTAGGTAACCAACTATTCTCAAATTTATGAGAATTGGGACATAGAGAACTGGCAAACTAATAAAAAAGAAAACTTTGATACCCTACACCAATTCCTAATTTTTTTGTTTTTAATTAAAAAAAAACTAGGCAAGTTTTTCAAACCCTTGTAAAAACTGAACTTGACGGTTCTCAAAAAAAGTGAGAACCACCCAACATTGAGAAGAACCAATGTTCAATGGTATAATGATTTTGCTTACCTCCAAGGTATGGTATATATCATTTTCTTAAGAATAGTACCCATCTTTGGTGAACAACCTATGATTATTGTTAATAACTACCATGCTTGAGTACTAAGTGTTGGGTGTGGATAATTTCTATTGAAATGCTACCCTTAGGGTAAAGGTATTAGGTGTTCATTATACAATGAGATGGTAAGGATAGAATAGCAGTAAATATAACTCGATTTTACATTATGAACACTTTAGAGGCCAAGTTAAATGTAAAAGGTTGGGTATATTGATTTTAAAGCTTCAAATTGAACATAATTTGAAGTGTGCAACAAGATTTTGTTTTATTTGGCCAAAAGCAAGGTAATAGGAACCAATAGTATGTACACATTTCAATAATCTTGAAAACGTACTAACAAGCTGATGTGGCAAACTAAGATTGGTTGCTCACTAGATTTTCATTGGTTATACTTTATAGTGTTTTAAGTTGTGGTTCAAAGCACTGGACATAGGTACTGTTTAATTAGGGCTCCACGTAGTGTGTGACCCTGCATATTAAAATTGGATGAAGAAAAGTTAACACATGCCGGTTTGGCAAATTGGATTTGACCAGTATTTTTCGACAGAGGCTGGTAAAGGACATAGCAAGATGGCCACTTGACATAAAAGAACGCAATAAATGTGATCTGCCTGCTGCTCCCTATTTCTGACTGGCCAATCATAATGATTCGTCTAGGTCTTTTGCTATTAGTAGTCTTTCACCTATTTGCAGTTTTAAATTTATGGGTGCACTTGCCAAAAAGTAATTAACAAAAGTTGGATGTGAGATTTTTTTTTGTAGGGTTACATACTGAACACTGCTGGGGATGCTCTTAAACTCATTAAATTCATAAATATCTCGCACACTTTGAACACTTAAAACTGAGCCCTGCTTTTCACTACCAGTCAGGGCCGAAAAAACTTGGGGCCAACTTTGAGCATTTTCGGCTTGTTGTTTGGCCTCAATTTACTAATAAATGCTAGAACATTGATGTCAGGATATTAATAAATGCTGGAACATTGGCCCCCAGGGTTGCAAATTGGCTTCCCAAATTTGATAGTATCCTTTTTTCTCAGCCTTGGGGCCAATACAAGGCCCCCTAGAGATCAGCATTTATTAGTAACATGGGACAGATTGAAAATATTTTTTCTATTTCAGCTTTGACTCCTAATATAAAGCCCTTGGGGCTGATTTCAACTTTTGCACCAATATGAATGCTTGATTTGAGTTGAACATTGGCCTTGACTCCTTGTATAAAGTGAGCCTTAGTTTACCAGTGAAAACCATTTGAACTAAGCATTGATTATATTTTTGTGATGCATTTTTTTAATGAATGTACCTCTCATTTCAAAAATTAAATTGCATTTGTACATATGTCATTTTCCTTGTATCCTCTTTGTCACATAAACAAGATGTTTCTATCCTTGATATGAAGGGCATAGTTGTATTGAGTATATGCAAAAAATGACTCACATTCTGTACATCGACATAAATTGCAACCTCAACTCAACCATAGGCACCTTGACAATGAAAATGGTAGGAATAACAATAAACAGATGACTCAAGAAGGAAACAACATTTTTTTCCCCACCCCTCTCTTTAGAAAGAGCTTCTGAAAGCTTGAGTTGAAAACTTTTTGAGCTTACTCACTTACCTTTTTAGAAGTGGAGAATTTGGTAGGAACAGCAACAAAAGAATGATGTATAGCAAGGGGAAAAACTTTTAATTTGTGGATGCTTGTCTTGACCACTGCTTTAACTCAATCACAACCCCTTCAGCAATAAAGATGGTAGGAATGGCAACAAATGAAACACAAAGGGGAAAAACTTGTCAATGTCCATGGAAGTTTGAGTTGAACACTTCTTCAACCATTGCTCCTTTTGTGGTGAAAATACTGCAAGTTGCAACGAATGAACAATGGAGGCCGAAGAATGCCAAGGAAACATGTTAAGAGTTCTTAAAGCTTGTTCCAAAGTCTAAATCCTGCACTTAACCACAACTCCTTCTCAAGAATGGAGCTGGAAAGACCTTCATGCCAACATTAAATCTTTGTAACGAAACATATCCTACCGTATTTACCCTCCAATTTCACAAACATGCTCCCAATGTAGTGTAAAAAGGGTTACCTAATCAAAACTCAAAACCAATGATCAAATTGAATAAGGGTATAACTAAAAACATTTACCCTTGATAGGATAAGTTATCCTTGCGATTAGAAGATGAAGTAATGAAATGGATTTTGTTGAGTCAAGTAGGTGGCCAAACATACTACAAATATTTGTAAGAATTGTCACGACAATGTCCATATATTTCATAAAATAGAAATGTGCAACAACATGATTTCTATTCTAACAAATATTAGCAACATTTTGAAAGATGTCCACATTGTTCCCAACTTGAAGAATAATGATTAACTTTTTTGCAAATTCTTTCAAATTTTAAATACTCTAGTTCCATCAAAACTACAAAAGAGTCACATACTCAAGATGTTCACTATAGCAAAACAAAAAAATCTTACCCTCTAAACAGAATACAAATGCCTTATATTCCAAATACTTCAACAAAATCAATTGTAACAATTTCATGAAATTAATCATTTCCGAAGTTTTGAGTTTATTACAGACATAAGAAGAATCATGATAGAATGAGAAAATAGGTGAAAAAATACATTGCAATCATGACAATGAATCAAGCCTTGGGTTCTCATTCATTTTTGTATGAGCTATTTATAAAGTGATATATAAAAATCTGGCCATGTTCAGTTACAAAAGGGCAAGCCATTATCAAATTGCATGCATGATTTTAGGTGATTTAGAGACCAGTTTGATGGATACAGTATCAGAAAGTCCTGTCTCAGTGTGCATTGTAGCCATATTTCAACCTTATTAGTGACTATTTGGCTGGAACTTGGAGGCAAGGAATAGTTTCAGAAGGTAAGTTCCCCACAATCTGAACCCATTCAATTTCCATAAAACATGTTTTCTATCATTTAATGATTCATTTTAGATTGAGAGTCTTCGATGTTTACAATACTGCAGGGATGTTATAACTGGATTGATCAACTATGAGAAGGTAACATGTTGCAATCACCTTCTCAAGAAGCATTGACAGATCCAATTGTGCCCATTCTTGGGGTTCTCTTGTTTCTCCGCGATGAAGACCTGTGCCCATCCTCAGAAAGAATCTACCTTAGTGAAGGTTCAAGCATCACAAGGAAACACTCTTTCCTTGCACCACTCCGTCCTCGACATCTTGACACCAGACTACACAATTCTAATTACCCTGTAGAAGAAACACTCTTTCATTTCACCACCCCTGCTGAATATCTTGACTCTAGACTACCCAATTTCAATTTCCCCATACCAGAAACACCCTGAATTTGCACTATCATCAACCATGGAGAGAAAAATAGAGAACAGGAAGCTCTCTGTTCTCTCCATGTCCATACCCTAGTTATGGCCACATTATTTACAAGCAGACCCAAGGTTTCTCTGAAAATTCCATATGCATTGTGGGACCTTACATAATGAAACCCTGTAATACTATGCTGCTCTGCAATCAAGGATGAATTAGACCCAGACAGTTGGTCATTGATGTCAACTACAAGGTGAAGTCCTAATGGACAATTAGTACAGGTAGGAAATTCTGAATTCTAATGCTATCAATCAATTGGCAGACAAATTCGCTGCACCCTGTTGGCTGTTTAGTACAGAGAGGTAGGTTTGAAACCTAAGGAAACTGTCCAATCAGCAGATAATCTGATGCACAAATGTGATGCTTGAATCCAAGAATGGTTTGGGGAAATTGCTGGCTCAAACTTGTGATGCGTTGCAGAGTCCATTCTGCAAGTGTTTGAGTACAAATGAGTGGCCATTTAGGCCCTCCAAAAGCCTGCGCACTTCTTTTGCAAGCTCACTTAGGTCCTCATCCACACAGCCTGTATCATCATCACTTCCAGTGTGAGATTTGCATCAAGATTTGACCATACTACAGTATCCAAATTGCCAGCCACTCTTGAAACATGCCACTTATATTCTTGGCTCAGGATAACCTTGGTGCCCCCTCCTTCATCAAAGACTTATTGGAAAGCCCTAAAAACAAAAGATTGAACTGAATCTCAGAACTTTGAAGAGGGATGGAGAAAGAGAATAGACCTAATTAGCTGGCCAGACAACTTACCAATTTCACCAAGAGCTTCTTCTAGGCGAAAGAGGTACTCATAGTTTGGCCCAGCAGGACCTACTGCCTTAGCAATTTGGCTGCAGCATCCAAAGAGACATAATATCAGTACCTAAGATAATTCATGTGTGGAGATGAGATGATATACATGGGTAGCTACTGACCAACTGAATATTTGCAGAATTAATGCAGGAAATACTCAAGCATTCTATGGAACATGATCCCTGTCCAGCGCACTTTTAGAGTTTACAACCTGGGCTACACAGAGGAAAAGCAACTACCATGCTCTACAAACAAAGATCATGATCACAACCTTGCCATGTCCTCCAAAGGTGCTGGTCCCAGATAAAATCTGTTCATCACTCTGTTTTGAGATCCAATGTACCTGCAGTGAGATTTCACATTTACTCAGGCTAAAGCAAGTAATCACTCACACAACATTGTCCAGGTCACCAACTGACATGATACTCATTATATGGGACACTTCTCTTCCCAAGGTGATATCTAGTCTCCAGTATATAACGCTGCACTATGCCAGACCAGATTGCACACTGACCAAGCAGACATCAAGTCCCCATGCAAAGCCATGGTGTAATAGAACTCACACAAGAACATTTGATATGGCTGGTGTAATTGAACACTCCATCTGTGTCAAAGAAGATCAAGGATGCCATTAGAGAAAATTTCCCCAAATAGCATTGACTTAAGAACCATGAACAGGATGCAAAGTGTCATGTAAGGCAATATGATTCAGAAATTTAGGGGTAACTGAAAAAGCAAAGATGCCAAAGATGCTGAAACAGTACTGAAGCACTCTATAGAGGTGGTTATTCCCAAACCCAGAATGCAATGACTTATTTTGCTCAAGTCTGAAGTACAGTGTCCAGTAAATATACAGGCACTGCTCATTTCATCAACTGGAGATGATGATCCAGTGCACTTCTAGTAGGTTTTGCAGATGTATAATCCCACAAATTAGCCAATGAGGGGAAGAAGTGGTTGCCCATACTGGGGGGGTTGGAATAGGGGGGCTCTGCCCACTTACTGTGAAGAAGTCAAGGTAAGTTCTTATGTCATATTCCCTTTCCCTGAGATCAAGATACTGTCCTTGCAGCACATGAAAAGCATATTAGAACAATTAGAAGACTATGACTTCTATTGGATTGGAAGGTCACCCACATGGCCCAAAGAAGTGAAAATAGTCAATGTGAGAAGTAGGCACAAAGTAGATCTCCATTTTATCTCCATGAAGCAGGCACCAATTGAAAAAACAAGAGAAGTTGGAGTCTTACAGACAAAACAAGACTCTCTTCATCATGTCCAGATATACGGTACACAGCACCCCACTGTCATCCAGCAGTTAAGGAACACATCTGTCAGTGAAGTCTTTCAATCACTTGCAGCTAGTGCTTAAGTGAGAGTATTGGCAGGATGGTCCAGACCAAACTAGATTCCACAATCAACTTGAGCAGAGATGTTTCTACCTATATGTTCAACAGCAGAATCCCTCTGATGGTATTGAAATCAAATCTCCAATATTACCCTTTTCAACAAAGCATAATGTAAAACCTGAAGTACAACGATGTCCACGGAGCCCTAAAACTTGAAAGGCCATTGCAAGGATAAGAACTTACTGTGATTGCTCCTTCCTTGGGCTCAAGAGTGACAGTCCGTCCAGGGTATTCCTTTGTCCCTCGATGGTCTGTGCTAGCTGTGCCATACCCCATACCATAAGATGCACATGTGAGCCTGTGGTGGCTCCAAATAACTTGCATACATTGTAACTAGACAGTCTCACTCTCCCTTCCTATGGATGCTCAGAAGAATCCCATTCAGGCATTCTTGCCATCATCTAGTCCTGTGGGGTGTGATCATGGCCACCTGGTGTATCTTGCTCTCTTGAAGCCATCTAGTAGAAAGACATCTGGATCATAATCAGCAGTAAGCCACACACCGGAACAGGACAAGCTAGTGGAGTTCTAGGGCTCTTCCAACATTAACTACAGGTCAGACACTTGCACAAATGACCTGGACTGCACTTTGTTCACTTGACATTAGGGGGTTTCAAGGTTCAATTATCTCTTTCAAAGAATTGATGATAATGCCTCATTATGTGATCATCAAGGGTGAAGCTTTTAACACCCCACGATGGCTTTTTCACTTATCTCATGGTTTTTAGTTGAGTCTTACAATCACTTGCCTGGAGGGTGAGAAAGAGAGACCTTTCAATCATCAATGATTCAATAATCAATCAAATTGTACTGAACCACATGAAGATTTCAGGCAATTGCTAAATAATTGATTACTGCATGAGGATAATTGAACATTGAATCCCCCCATCAATCATGGCCCTTGCAAGGTAAAGTAAGATGGCAGGAGTCTGGACTTCTAAAACCTATATTCAGGATCTATGCATGTTATTGAAAGGCAGAACAAGGCTTGCTAGTTTGCAAGCTCATGCAAATGGATGGATCTGAGTCGCTACCAACAAACTTTTGTACAGCTCTTCAAGCAGTTCCACTTTAATTTCTGTGCTTGAATTTTCAGTACTGACTTATTTTGCATGTTGACTCTAGACTTACTTTTCCAACCTCAATGAGTAAGAATGGATTTGTGGATTGAATCACATATCCTTCATGACTAAACATGCTGTTGGTCTCCATGAGTAAAGAAACCAAGCACCAAAATATAAAATGCTTGCTGTTTCGATGAGCAATTTCAGAGTTCATAGATTTACACTTTGTGCAAGCCAAGCCCTTGGATAGCCAACAGGATGCAGCAAACTCAACAAGATCCATCAAGATTTTAGAACCTAAACCGTTCCTATGATGTTTGTGCCAATTGACTTTCACTCCTGAATGAATTGACTCCTTGTGCAAGAAAAGCAAGAGGTTTGAATAGCACCTTGGTGGAAAACACGTCGATAGCCCTTGATGTAGCCTATTATTCTCTTGTCATACTCAAAGCCTGCTTTCCACACAAGAGAACCATATCCAAACACCCAAAGCACCATAGTCCTTGTCTACAAACTCTTGAGTGCCCAAAAACAAAGTCAGGGTGCAATGTGATGTCAATCTGCTTCTTCTTCTCAATGCAAAAGGTTAAATAAGAGAGATGTCTTCAGAAAGTATTTCATAACATTCTTGAATGCTGCCACCTTGGCAGAGCCATAAAGCTTCCTCAAATGGTAGAAGGCATGAGATACGAGCATGGCATCACCTGCCACACCAAACATCTTTCAAAAATGAGTTTCTCCAAAGAGTAGTCACTTGCAACATTTCACAACAGAAACATCAAGGCTGGGGTTTTGACTCATTGTTTCGAAGTACAGGTTGCAATTCTGAGAACCCTGGTTCAGCAGTGAACATGGCCTCTGTGTTTGTAGTTCTTAGTAAGCAATGTCATGAAACAGAGAAACAGAGAAAATCTGCATGTAGACTAGTTACTTAAGGGAATGCACACATCTCAGCTCTGGGATGTGATCATACAGAAAACTTCTGAATGAATCAGGGTATCGAAATAAACAAAAAGAGGCAGAGTTAACATACACAAATGGGTCCTCTATTCTGAAAGCCTTCATTAGCATTCATCTGCAAGGCAAAATTCCTCTGTTCTCCTCCACACCAATAACTTCAGAAATCACATGCAGTGATTTGGGCTGATCTTGTGGCCTTTCAAATCTGAACGGAACTACTGCACTTTTATTCTTCAGGCCTGAACTCCTGCTGAAGCAAGCACTCATCAGCGAGTTTGGCATGCAATGCAAACAATATCAAAGCTTCTCACTCAGTTTCTGGATCCTTTTCTCTTAAAATAGAGGCTGATTTCATTCCATGCAAAAAGAACTACAAACGTTCCATCGCAGATGGCATCAGCTGCTCTGGTTTCTCCCTCAGATTCCTAGGAGACAAAACGGTCGATTCCATCACTGCATATACCTATACGATAGAAACATCGCAAGAACTGCCTTAATTTGCCTTGATTATATCTTAATGTCAAATAGCCCGATCTCCACCAAACCAAAATATTAAGTCGAACATCATCCTCAAAATTGACGGCAAAGAACTGCAACAGACAAGTTTCCTGAAAAGAAGATGCACAAGGCTATCCAAAGAATTGTGGAATTCCCGGACTTTTAAGAAAAAAAAACAACAACGACAATATATGCCGACCTAGAAGCGCAACGCTGAAACACAGTTCAAATACACTGGATGAAGAAGGTAGAAAGAAAGACCAAGACAAAAAGATTTAAGAGGGAGATTGCCGTCAGAAATCATATTCTACGATGAGAAGAAAATTCAGTGGCGCGAGCGTTAAAGGAAAAAACTCACATGCTCCATAGAGAAGTGCAAACAATTCTCCGGTTTCTTGAAAACTGTTCGTCAAACAATAGCTGTTGGAGGAGTCATATCGCCGCCAGAACATGCGCAAAAGAAACGCAACAACGACGACGAGATTTGCGTGATCGATGACATGACGGAGATGGAAAGGTCCGAGACGCCGCGTGAAATTGGGATTCACATTCGCCAGAAACAGAAGGAAAAAGAAAAAGAAAAAGCAAGGAGCACGAGAGTGTTGTCGTTGGCTCCACAAAACACACCGCACACCCCGCGCTCCACCGCCACACGCACACCGCAAAATGCAAACGAAGACCCTCGACGCCCGCGGGGCCCATGGGCTTGTTTTGGGACATCTCTTGGCATTCGGGACGTGCTTTTGGCACTTGGGACATGCTTCGACACTTGGGATTTTATTCCAATTTTAAATGTAAACATTATTTTTTGAATTTGTATCTATAAAAAATGATAAAAATTTAAAATGTAATCTGAAATTTGAGTGTTTCTTTTTTTGGTGAAATTTTGCATCCTGGCAACACAAATAAAAAAGCCCTTATGACAAGCACAATGGATTTTCCAGGGAAAAAAAATGGCACATTCTAGTCACATTTTTAGGAATTATTGTTTATAAGTACATCGGAATTAGTTTAAGGGGGATGACTATAGAATTGTATATTATTTCATCTTACCAAAATAAATTTAAATTTGAATTTTACTTTGAATCGGATCGAATTGGGTCTTTTTTAAAAAAGTGTATTCTCAAAATGTTTTTTTTTTCCCCGACATCATAGTCACAAATGATGAAAATGACGAAAAAAATTTAAACATTTTTTACATCAATTTGCATCCCATTTTTTTTTTATTGAATTTGAATTCCATTCAATTCAATCTAAACTCAATTGAATTTGGATTGAAATTGATTAAATTCAATCCAAATTGCCTACAATGTCATTAAATATTCTCATTCAAATGGAACTTAATTTTTTTTTTAAATCATAATTTTATTGTTGCTTGTAATGCATAGTAACATGGAACCTAAGTTTAAATAGTAGGTTTTAGCATATTGCCAACATTTAACATGAATTCATGTCTACTTGGTTATTGTTTTGACAATTCTTTACAAAAGTGTTACAATTTTTTTTTTTAAAGAATGTTTTGGGATGTTTGCTATTATGATTACATCACAATAGTCATAAAAAATCATTACCTATTATCGTCTTCATTAATTCAAAATTATAAAATATGAATTGTAAAACTTGAAGTATTACTTATTTTGTCCTCATATGAAACTAATAAATGTACATTCATATTAATATCAAAATTCATGATATAATTTGAGAATTGATTATTTTTTTTATTTAAAACATCCTACCATAAAATAAAATTGAAAGGTTCCAAACTCAACCGAAAACCTAAACTTATTCCTTGTAAATTGTAGAGGGAGTTTAAAAAGGAAAAAATAGATTTGAAAGTTCACTTATTTGAAATGTGCCCATTAACTTAATGCACACACACAACCCTAACTTCACATATAAAAGGGGCAAAAGTTGATTATGTTTCAATTATTCTTGGGCAATAATTAATTATTTTAATAACAACTACCTCAAATATCAATTTGGTCCTATATGATTGGATTGATTATTTAATCATTGATAATTCAAAGGTCATTTTTATAAACACTTTCTCACCCCAAGGGTGAAGGGGCTTTTTGTAGGTCAGATTAAGATTTAATTTATGCTAATGGACTTTTATCTTTCATCATGTTAGGTGCACAAAAACATAACTTCTCATAGTGGAAGCATTTGAATTATAGTAATCGACAAAATAATCATGAGATAAGTAACAAAATGAAATTGGGGGTATTTGAAATTTTGCCTTTGATGATCACAAAATCAAAGCCATAAATGGATTTAAATTTGCTAATGATATGAATGACTTATTTTTTGAGGCCTATTCGCTTCATCCAATGTTCGAAAAATGAATATTATTTGTGGCAATGGGCACATATCAACATGTGCTAGTATTCAAATTATTTATTACAATTTTATTTTTTTTGTTAGCTCTCCCCATAGGGAAGAGTCTACACATTGGTGTAGGATTTGCGTAAAAGAATTTGGCTCAAGCTTGACCCAATGTGTGAGTGACATTTGGAATTCTATATGCGCATTTGATAGATTGACATGTTCCATAAAAGTGCATGCATATAGATGTAGATGAAAGATTCTAATTCTAGTAAAAAAAGGAAGTTTTTGTTTGAACTTTGAACATGTCATAAAAGGAAAAATCATAACATGATAAGCTTCACATTACAACTATGAATGCATATGTAATAACAAACGCCATTTGTCCTTTTCACTTAATAATTAACCTTAGAAAATTGCAAAGCTTTTTTATTTTGTTCCTTTTTTTAATTTGGTTTTTAAAAAATAAAATGAAGATGGTTTTTCAAGATTGTGAAGAGGAATTGGGCTTGGTTTGAGAAAAATGAGATGAATATTAGTTTGATTATCCATTGTTAATTAAGATAATCATTGTTGAAGCAAAAATGATCATGATAATGCAATTTAAGAACACTCAAACACCTCTCTTCTAAGTTTGTAGTGAAGGCCTTGGGGTAGAGGCATTCCCAATAAGATTTAGGAAGATATTGTTGTTGAGTCTAGCCCAACATTTTGGGAATGTCCATGAGCCTTGCCCATTCTAAATCATGATGTGAACCTTAACATAAGACTAAACATACATAAATCACAAGGTGGTGAAGTGAGAGGCACCTTACACCTACAAGAAGTGACTTACACCCTTTAATAAGTGCATAAATTGTAGGTGTATGGGGCATAAGGAGCCTCTTGTACATGTAAGGAGTTTTTTTATTTTTGAGGAGGCACTATTAATGTGTATAGGGTGCCTTCTAACTATAATAAAAGTTTTTTGGAATGTTTTATGAACCCATGTGGTTGTGATTATATACATTTAGAGATAAAATTATCTAAATGCATATAAATGCAAATATGTCATATTTTAAATATGGAATAAAGTAAGGTTATGCATGATTTCAAAGACAATAAAATTAGCAATTAGGTAATAGATTAAACCCTAAAAACCTTTTTAAGGCCATACATGGTTTGCTAAAGAATTCAAACTAGTCTAGATATAACATATTTAAATGTTTTTCATTTTTATATTTTTGGTTGCATGCACAATAAGAAAATATTTTCAACAAGTGTGTTGATTGAACACATCCATGTAGATTTAAGCTGGGTTTTGTGAAAAAAATCCCATGCAACCATTTTTCCACATGTGAACAATGTTATCCAAAAGCCAAACCCCACCTAATCAACCTTCCTAGCCTAGTCCCCTTTAATGTAGCCTAGTCCCATCTAATGTAGTGTAATAAATGGTGTTTAATCCATCCCTTTTGCTAAACAATAACAAGATAGGTGTTGTTAGTTGGGTAGTTGTTGCCCATCATGACATTATGTTTTGCAAGCACCAAATTATATGAATGCTCATTCATTGGAAATCTTGGATGTAACTCATTCTAACCCCATGTGAATTGAATTTTAAGCATGGGATAGCCTAGATGTAATCATTTTTTGTGAAACTCAATTGCATAGGTAATGTTTCAACATTTTTTTATGGGCATCCAAAGTTTGCCATAATTGCAAGTGAAAGTTACCTTCCTTTATATTTGTGCATTCTAGATGCCCACCTTGCTCATATGTTTATCAAACACTATAATTAAAGTTTGTTTTTTACACTATGTTCTTAAAATCCAACGGTGCATTTTTTCTATGTCTTAAGATGTGCATAAATGCATGAAAAAATATGTTTGGGGCTTTTCAAACATATTTTGCCAATATATTTCATGAAAAAAATAGATGCATGAAAAATTATCTCTCTAGGATTTAGGTTTTTAGGGGTTAATGACTACGAAATAATTTACAATCTATCCATTTTGAATATACCAATCACGCAAAATGTATGCAAGAAAATTATAAACATCATCAAATATTACTAAATGAAAATGTATGTACCAATAGGTAATCATTAAAGAATAAATGTTGATCATGTTAAAAAAATATTACATACAAATCACATAATGTATGTTTATTAATACATATAAATACCAATCAAGTGCCACTAAAAAAGAAAAAGGAAAAGGATTTGACTTCCTTAACCACCTATTCTTTCACAAATTTCAAAAACAACAATCATGGTTGAACATGTGATGAACAAACTAAAAGTAAAATATACATCACAACACTTTGCTTCAATTTGATTACTTGGAATTTAAAGAATTCCTACGCATATTAATTAATGGATAAAATCATTCCAAATTTGCTTTCATGAGCTATCAAGTTTTTCTTCATGGAATTGTCGAATCACAAAACCAAAGTCTTTCAATTTCTATGAACACAATCCTTCCCAACAATAGACATGGATATCAAATCCCAATTTTCACAACAAATCTCCCCTTAAATATTCATAATTGCAAAAGATTTGACATGTGGTAAATGTTACTTCTTAAATATGTGCATCCTTCATAGCTCTTTGTAATTGTCCTAATAACCCACTCATAATTCTTATGAAGTAGATAGAAACCCCATTCAAAACATCCATTCATACATGCACTTATTTCCATTATCCACAATCCCACTATTAGTTTAAAACCTCAAGATACTTAATAAGATCTCAAGCACATTAAACTTTAAATGATAGTGCCATCACAAATTAGCTCCAAAATCCCCTATGGATTTTCATCATCTCCATAACATGCCTCTAGCTTAATCATACTATCAAATGTTTGTACCCTTTTAACCTAAACCTCTTGACACAAAAAAAAATCTTCAAAATTCAATGATTAAAATGACAAACGACATTCATGTTATGAACATTCTTCTTTTCAACAATCACACTTCTAATTGATAAACACAAAGTGAAAGCACATCAATACTTACCTCTTTCAATGTTTTTTTTCCAATTCTCCTTTGAATTTATTTTAATGCATCAACAACCTCATCACTTTCATCAATAGCAAATGACGAATGACAACCCAACAACAAATTAGCAATCTTCATCATCAAACACCATGAAGAGCTCCATAACAAAATCAATAAACCATTTATTGTCAAAACAAAATGCACACGTCGTCTTCATGAACAAAACATTGAAAACACCTTTAAAAACACCAACACATTGTTGTTGCACATTCACTTGCAAACAAATAACACAAACTTTGATACCACTAAATGTTTTGTGAAGAGTGTCATGGTTCCTTACCACTAAGCTCAAATTGAGTTATTGGGGTTTCAAACACATCAAAGACTAGTTTGGTTATTAGATTCTTGGAGTGTACACAAACATCAAGAATTCTTGGATTGGATAAAAGAAAAACATCCAAATATCTTAGTTGTTTTTGTTCCCGCAAATTGTGCCATCATTCTCCAACCAACTAATGTCATTTCACAATACCATTCAAGCATACATTCAAGATGGAGTTCAACATTTGGGGTCATCAAATAGTAGATTGAAAATGGCAAAAATTTCAATGTTGACTTCAAAATGAGCAACTTGAAACCACAAATTTGTGAGTGGTTACACAATACATGGAAAAAGTTAAGAAGTAAACAAACAATGATTTTGAAAAGGTGGGAGAAAATAGGGCTTACAAGAGCTTGGAACAATGAATTTCAACTTGTTGCCATGGAGGCAAACACAACCACTTCTCTCTTTACAATAACACGACATTGAAGAAAACATGCAGATTGACGAATCATGCATTGATCCACTAGAAACAACATTAGTTGTCATGGAATGTTGTCTAAATGAAAAATCAACACCACCATCAATTCAAACAATTTTGATTTCTTCAAATGTAGGTGTTGGTGGTTTGAAACTACGAATCTTACGTAGAAAACGAAAATCATAAGTAATCAAGTTTTTCCATTTTGTGGTATTGAAGTATAGAAAAAGATAGGTACCTAAACAATTGTAGCAATAATGTTAAGATCCAATGCCAAAACATGGCATTTATAACTACAAAAATCTAGTTGTATGTGCCATCTATGATTAGAAATGATTACATGATTGCCAAGCCTCTTTATATATGGAAATCTATTAATAGAATCCGTAAGTTCCGTATTTCATTTTTGTAGGGTGCTGCTTTTTAACGGTATCAAGAATAAACTTTATTTCAGTTTTGAAAGTCATTTTCGTAGGGTGCCGTTTTTTAATGGTATAAAAAAAAAACTTTATTTCAGTTTTGAAAGTCTGTGGCGCATTTCCGGATCACCAAACGTCGAATGACATTCCCTTGCCATTTATTGCATTCTTGCTCGATCGATGGAGACCTCTAAGCCTGCTCCGAAGCGTCCCTGCAAAGCTGGAGCTCGCAAGATGCCCTTCCAGACGAAACACGCCATACAATATGGACTTTCCATTACAGCCCGCGACCTGATGTCTTCTGAAGTTATTGTTGTCCGCTGCCAATTTTGCATATGCTTTGGTCGCAAAGGCTCTTCTAAAAAATCGTTGACGACTTGGACGTTCGAAGGACCTCCATTTCGAACCGATAATTACACACAGCACCTTCGCTTGAATCACAAAACTCGATGGGAAGAATACCAAAGGTTGGCACATCAGGATAAATCAAAATATTTCGACGTCGCTGTTAAGCACGCTGAAACTATATGCCATTACATCGAGCCCCAATCTGAAGCTATCACATTGACCGTCAGCAGTAACATTGTTGATGTTGTGATTGGCAACATGCTCTGGCATCCAACTGACATGGAAGGGCAAACACGTGAAAACGCATTGTCTCTTTTTAAACGGAAGGAAAACAGTAACTATCTCGTAAAGATCACCAAGTCAAAGCAATTTTTGCTAGTGACACGTTATGTTGGATGTGGAATGTCGTTTGCCATGGTTGCAGATGCAATTCATGATGCAAAAGAGGTTTGCGACATTCCAAAGCTCGGCGCTTGCAACGATTACTTGGTTGCTTCCTACGCCAGAGTTGCATGTGCCCTTTCGATTGAACACATTTCGCAAGTTCTATGTAGCAAATGGGCGTTTTCAGTGGCGTTTGACACGTCAACCGACCTTCAGCAAACCTCTTGGGTTGATGTTCGCATTCGGTACTATTAGAACTCTACTCTAGAAAACCTTCATCTGATTACTCTCCCATTTGTTGGTCAGCACACTAGCTTGGCCACGTTCGGGATGTTTGAAAAACTGTTTGACGCTATCTATCCTTTATGGAAAGACAAGTTGATTGGTTGCTCTACAGACGGGGTAGTAAATATGACTAGGCGTCATTCTGGAGTTGTGACACGGATCCAAAACGTTATGAAGCCAAACTTCATGCGAGTGTGGTGTCTATTGCATCAAATGGACATCATTATGCAGAAGGTTTACAAGCGAGTAGGTTGTAACTTTTACAAGACATTTACCTCCATTATTTCATTCTTGAGGCGCCAGAAGAACCTCGTTGAGGAAATGCAAGCCATCTGTCCGAACTTTTCAGCCACTCGGTGGGCTTCTATGTCGCGCTTTGCTCGATTTCTGGTTGAGAAGCGATCGAAAATTGTAACATACTTTGCTGAAACGGAACCATCCAATCATTTTGACCAACTTCCAACTCCTGCTTTCTAGATCTTGATCTCTGTCATTAGCGAGATCTCAACGCACGTTAGTGAGTGCGTCGAGAGCTTGCAAGGCCGGTGGGTGACTTTACAACAGCAAACGGCTACCATTCAATCATTGCTGGATTTTTTACAGCATTTTGCTTTCGTGGAACTCACTCTCGATGATGACACTTTACCGGCCGTGCAGGACGTCGTCGTTATTGGGGAGAGGTAGGTCAATTACGCTGACCTAAGGGGATTCATTCAAGATCAGGGCATCTTCACCAGCCAAATTCTTGATGCGCTAGAGCCAGAAGAATGCACTGAAGTTTTGGATGCCGTTGGCGAAATCCTTTTGTCGATCGTCAACGGGTAGAGCTCAGTCGAGGCTTTGCACGACGAAGTGAACGACGCCAGTATTGATGGCATGCCTCCTTGCTTACCGCACGAACTGCTAGCGTTGAAACCACGCGACGTCGTTCAGTTAGTCCTGAAATTCCACGATCGACTGTCGGTTTCCTTGACTTAGAATTCCATTGATTTGATTGTGGATCAGCACAAGAAGCTTCTGAATGTCGTCAACAAGGAGCCAAGGCTCCAAACTGCCTTGGCTCGTCATAGTGAGCAGATAGACTTCAGTGACGCTTGGAAGACCCCATCCATTAAGGACCAGTTTCCTGAGCTGATGGAGTTCTGTGGGGGCTTGGCTTCTCCTTTCCCCAACACGGCCACCGTTGAAAGCGATTTCTCAGTTTTGAAATGGGAAAAGGATCTACACCGATCGAATATTACTCCTTTTTCACTTGAAGGGATCTTACACTGCTGTCAGATTCGCTCTTTGCTGAAGAATTAGCAATGAAAGCTAATGATAGAAGAGATTTCTGAATAAATTCCGTATGTTTCGTATTTTATTTCTATAGCGCGCCATATTTTATTGAAAAACGGAACATAGGGATTGTTCCGTAGATAGAGAGGCCTGATGATTGCTAGTCCATAAGACCACATCGTAAATGACATTAGTTGCATTAATCGTAACCATATTAACAAATACGGTTTGCCATGCCTATAGTCACAAAGGACATAGTCCTAGATCTAATGAAACACATGGAAACCTTACAAAATGCCACGTGTCACAATTTTGAAAAAACCAATATATATATATATATATAGTCTCTCCAATCAAATATTGCCACGTGTAGCTTTTTAACTTAGGGGACCTACCTTAGAAAGCCTATCTTAGACAATTTAATTTAAACATTAAAAAAAATTCATAGGCTAAGCAAACCACCAAGGCATCTAAGCACCTAAATGTTTAGGTGCCTAGGTTTGCAAGTGGGAGGACTTGAACTTCCCACCTCCACTTTGGGTAACAAATCCTTAATCATTGCACCACATTATTTATTTATGATAAGTATTAGTTACCACTAAAGTATAAACAATAATTTTTTAGTTCAAGTTAATTTAGTTCACCCTAGTTGATTTAAACTAATTTAGACTACCTAGTAGCCTAGCATGTTGGCTAAGATAGTTAACATAAATTAACTTAAACATTCTTAACCTGAATGTAAGCCTATTTACCATACATTAACGTAAAGTTAGATTAGGCTAAAATAGGTTAAATTTGACCAAACTAGCATAAATTAGGCTAAACACAATTGTTTAAGCTAAACTTGGTTAAACTTGGCAAAACTTGATAAAACTAATATTAATTAGGTGAAATTAGATAATTTAAAATAAATTTAACTAGACTTGGAAATTTTTGGCTAAATTAGAACATTTTGGCAAAACTTAGTTACATTTGGCAAAATTTGGTTAAAATTTAGATAAATTTGGCTAAATTAAGGTATTGCAAATAAATTTGGTAAAATTTATATGAATTAGGCTAAACTAGGGTATTGAAACAAAACTTGGCAACTTGGCAAAACATGGCTATTTTGGTTAAAGTTGGTTAGACTTGGCAAAACATGGCAAAACATGGCTATTTAGGTTAAAGTTGGTTAGACTTGGCAAAACTTGGCAAAACATGGCTATTTAGATTAAAGTTGATTAAACTTGGCAAAGCTTGGCAAAACATGGCTATTTAGGTTAAACTTGGCTAGATTTGGCAAAACTTGGCAAAACTTGGCTATTTAGGTTAAACTTGTTTACACTTGACAAAACTTGGCAAAATTTGGCTAAACATGGTTATTTAGGTTTAAATTGGCTAAACTTGGCAAAACTTAATGGAACATGACTACTTAAGTCAAATTTAGTTAAATTTGGTAAAATTTGGCAAAACTTAGCAAAATTAAGTTAAACTTGGCTAGATTTAATACAATTTGGCAAAATTTGGTTATTTATGTTAAACCTAGTTACATTTGGAAAAATTTAAGTAAATTCGACTAACCTAGGGTATTAAAAATAAATTTGGCAAAATTTAGATAAATTAGGGTATTGAGGCAAAAATTGGCAAAAATCTGGTTAAATAGGGCTATTTTGGTTAAATTTGGCTAGACCTAGTAAATTCTAGATACTTAATTGAAACCTAACTACATTTGGCACAACTTAAATCATTCAATTAAATTAAAATATTGAAATAAGACTTGGCAAAACTTGCCTAAATATGGCTATTTAGGTTGAATTTAGCAAAACTTAGATAAATTAAGCTAAATTAAGGTATTAAAACAAAAATTGGCAAAAATTGGTTAAACATGGCTATTTAGATTAAACTTAGTCAGACTTAGCAAAAATTGGATAAATTAAGTTAAATTAAGGTGTTATGACTAAACATGGTTACTTAGGTTAAATTTGGCTATACTTGGAAAAAATTAAATAAATTTGGCTAAACTTAGTTAAATATGGTTAAACATGGACAAGTTAGGTTAAATTAAGGTATTGAAACAAAACTTGGCTAAAGTTGATTAAACATGGTTATTTAATTTTAAATTGGTTAGATTTGGCAAAATTTTTAAAAATTAGTTTAAATTAAGATATGAAGGTTATATTTGGTTAAACATGATTATTTTAAATTTTAAATTTGGCTAAACTTGAATGAATTAGACTAAAATAGAATATTGATGTTAAACTTGGTTAAAATTGGTTAAACACGACTACTTAGGTTACATTTGAATACACTTGGCAAAACATGGTTAATTGGTTAATTTGGTTAATTTGATTTTTTTCAAAATTAGCTAAAATTGGCTCAACCAAGCTAGACTGAGTTACTTATATTTTGCTAGGTTAATTAAATTTTAAAAATTAGTTTAAATGAGTTAAATTAGGCTACATTAATTTAGATTAAATTAAATTATGTTATTTAGGCTAAATTCAAGTAAAATAAGTCAAATTGTATTAAAGTATGTTAATTTAGGTTATGGTAAACTAAACTAGACTACTTAAGCATTTATTTGTCCATTTTAAACTAAATTAAATTTGGTTATATTATTTCAAATTCATATATTGTTTTAATACGAATATAGTAGTTGTGTAGTCATATTCTTAATCATAGTTATTTTTAGTCATAATTGTTGTATGTATAGTCATGTAATCATAATTTTGACCATAATCATTAAAATAATAGCAATTGAAGGCGACATATGATTACATGACTATGTTTGGACATTAGTTACAAGATGTCTTAATCATAACAACCACCTTTTGGCATTGTGAAAGTAGTAATAACAGCCCCTTACTTCTACATCTTTTGCCATAAAAATAGTTGAACTTCAAGCACCTTATGTTGTTCCTACATTTAGGGAACTACCTTGCATAATGTCATAACAATAACAATGAACTTTTCCTTGTTTATCGTTGGGATGGACTACTACCTTTTCTCCTCCTCCTCCATCATTGACTACAACAATAACAACAAAAGAAGAAGAAGAAGGTAGAGCTCCACTCATCATCACCCTTATATCATTTGTTGCAACAACTAACTATTGTTGCTATTAATTCTTTTTGCCTCCTGTTGTCACAACAATTGTAAACATGGCACTTGTGAAAGAAATGTGGTCTAGTTTTTTGCTACAAACTTCTTCCCCCACTAAATCTTGTGAACTCACCACAACCACCTCCTCTTGTTGCTCTTCCTCCCTCTCCTCCTTTATTGTAGTCTAGGCAAAAATGGGTGACAAGCATAATGTTCAATAAGTACCCTTTTAGATGGCATAATTGTTGACTTTCTTTGTTAGGTTGGCTTTTTGGGAACGTTACAAAATTCCTTGTGTTGCACAATTCGTATTATTTACATTTTTAGTTTATTTCTTGGAAGAAAATTTAAACAATTTTAAATTTTCCCATAAGGGAATCATCCAGGAGTTTTTTGCACTGATATCATGAGATTCAATTAGCTGCATGATTATGCAAATAGAGTGAAACTCAACAAAGAATATAACATGTTCAAAAGAGATGTAATGAAACTCAATAGTACTACTACAATAATATGTGCTGCAACAAGCAAACAATTATCATGCTTAGAATTGCAATGAGTTAGGGTTGGAAATTTATAGTGGGAACATTGAATCAAACCTTACCAAAAATGCACGTTTTCCTCATTCCATTATGATCTACTTTTAGGATTAGAGCCGGTGTTACAATAGTTGTGATTTTTAACATCTTATGAAGTTGCCGATCTGTAGTTGTTTATGTGATGCTATGAGTTTAACAAGAATATTTTTCCTGATTTGTATGCATGTCTTAGGGAGATGAGGGATGAGACTGATCAACTATAACTTATAATTTGCAATTTGTAATTGATAACTTTAATTCATTTGGTTTCAATCGTTAAATATTTTTCGACATGATTTGTGTGTTGAAAAACTATGGAGTGGTAACTTCTTGTGATCGTCTTGTGAAGTTGTTGAGGAGCTCATGATGTGCAGGTTACTGTTGTAATAAACACTAGTGATGGGATAATTTTCGACTTGTACTACAATGGTAATTTCAACTATAACAATGACATTTGGTGGTGTTGACATACCCAATTGTAGCTTATGAGACGTTGTGTGGAAGCTGTAGCTAGGTGATTTGATTGCACATTAGTAAAAATTGGCCTAGTGCATTGATGTTGTTTTTGCATTGGCGCAATTACATACAAATGTGAGTTTTGGTATTCAAATGTGACATGAGCAAACATTGTCTACAATTGCTTGTTCTTTTCACTTAAGTGAGTTAACTCTGCTTGTATCACAACAAATTGCAACAAGCTAATCACAATATTTTCCCAACTAGTCAATCACCACATTGTCGCCTTTAGATCTTTAAACCTATCATCCAAGATTGATCAAAGATTACAAAGAACTTGCTAAAAATTCTTCATGCACAAGCTATATAATGGTTAGCTAAGTACCTCATTGCACAACTAGAAGGTGGTATTCAATGAAAGAAATGGTGATGAAGGTGGCAATGATCTTGCATCTTGTATTGTGCGAGAGCGATCATGACTTTTAACGACGTTCTTACTTCTTCTGGTGGCATGTACCTTTTGTGATGGGTTTAAAAAAAGTATGATATTGAGAGTTTTGATTTTAATGCCAAGGGCTTCCAAAACATTCAAAGAATGATGGCCAAATTTCATGAACATTCGATAAATGACAATTAAAATTTTTAGATTTTTTGATCTAATTATGTACCATTTTTCAAAATTTTCGACAAAATAAAAAAGAATATGATTAGTGTCGAATTGGCCCAAGATTACAATAGTAGCCAAATTTCACCTTGGATTTTTAGAATATTGATTCCCACGAATGCCTTTACCCATCACAAAACAAGAATAAAATGTTATTATGAATTTAATCATACATAAATCACTAGACATGAGAAGGGGATGTAACAAGTTTCTAACTTTAGGGTTTTGAGTGTGAATAGAAAGTGATTTTAAAAATTTTCAATGAAACATGTTTTTTCTATTGGCAGCTAGGAGTGTTTACTCTCAACAGTGTGGAGACAAGGAAGTCACCAAATGGAAATGTGGTTGTGTTTGATAGCATTGAAATCTTTATGTCGTTTTCTTTTGTTTGGTATGTGTGTGTTATTGTTGACGCATCATGACTATGTGGCAAGGGAGCTACCAAGTGAAATGCGCTCGATAGAAATCTCGTGGTGCAGCAGTGGAAGGATGAGTAGTAGTGCAGATAAGTAGTGTGGTTTTTGGCTTTCATATTCAGGGAGGTTGTTGAAGATTGGTTTTTATATCTTTGTCTCGAATGGAAGTATAAGAGAATCCATTGCGCAATGTACTCAAGGAGGTAGAGTTTCTATCTAAAGGTTGGTTTTGATGGTTGATAAGGGGGATGGTGAGAAGTTTAGAGGTTTCGAGAGTGGCCAGAAACTCTTCTCAAAGTGTGTGTTTGGGTTGATTTTTATGTGGGTTTTGTTGGCTTGCATTTCACGAGAAAGTACCCTAATTTTTGGGAACTTCGAAGAACTGTAACAATCCATTGAAATTACGGGGTCAATCATACAAAAGAGGATTGTGGTTCTTTGTAAAACTTTTGAAGCATTCATTGGGGGAAGTGGATATGTGTTGTCTTTCTATTTTTATGCTTTGTCAAATGAAGGGATGGTGTCGAGAACACTGGATTATGTGATTTGTGTAGGTTGAGGGATTTACGTCACCGAATGTAAACAAGAATTTGAGTTCCCGTGGAAGTCCAATGTGATCATGGGTTTGTGTGGGTCTAAAGACTTTGAGAAGAAGAAAGAAGGCCAGTGGGCTTAAGAGAGCTCTATTAGAGAAATTTGACCCTTTAGAAACCTTAAGCCTCTCTTTGATGAAGAAGGCAATGTCTTATGTAGTTACTGGACAAACCTTAGGTGGTCTCTGGCTCATGCCAGTATGAAACTCTCAGAATGTACTTGTCATTTAGTATGTATATGATTTGTGTTTTGTTTGTCTTGTGCCCTAGTTTTTATGTCACAGTGAGGCTTGTAACTTCTTAGGGTTCTTGAGGCCCCAAAATAGCTCTCCTCTAAGGGCCCTTTATTCTAGTAGGGTCGCCAAAAAACAAAAGGTTGTTTATTATTTTTCTCTTTTCATATTTTATTAATTGGCTTATGAATTATTGCCATGTCAATTACACCAAAAAAAAATTTAAAAAAAAAAAAACACACATGTTAGCCTATCCCATATTTTGTTATTTTGAATTCTAATCTTGATCAACATATGTTTTAAAACAAAGAAAAACAGGAATAAAATTTCTTAATACTATTGAATAAAACTTAATTTAATTTTTCTTATTCAGTTGAAAATTAAAAATAAAAATAAAAATAAAAATTTGTTTTGGAGATGTGCTCGCTTGCCCTTGTGTGTGTGTGTTTTTTTCCAGCTATTCAATTGTGCAAAAGTGGAGAATTCTTGCTGGGTAAAAAAAAAACCATAAATTTTTTTATAAAAAAAATAATAGAAAAAAAAACACCCAGGCACTGAAAGAAACACATTTTCCGAAGACTTTTTATTTTAAAAAATCCTAAAAAAAGGTTTGAAAAATTCGCCAAATAGAAAATAATATCTTTTTTTTCTGGGAGTATGCACAACAACAACATAATACTGCTAGATTGAGGCATCAGCGGCTGGGATTGATGGCTGTTGGAAAACTGACGGTAGAGATGTGGGTTGGGGGGGGGGGGTGGGGTCCGTAAGGGAAGGGAGGGAAAGGAGCTGGTGAAGAAACCCTCGTAGTGGGCGTCGTCGCAGTTACCGTT
>Ga0116227_10003390_pt1 | contig 35438 bp, 28 predicted proteins | sample S1TSphgellanicum_FD_89693 | JGI IMG/M metagenome (GOLD analysis project Ga0116227, IMG submission 89693) | Host-associated microbial communities from peat moss isolated from Minnesota, USA - S1T2_Fb - Sphagnum magellanicum MG | ecosystem: Host-associated > Plants > Peat moss > Unclassified...
AATCAAATCAATTCGTAAACAATAAACAAAGGATATAAATGGCAATTTTAGCATTTCAAAAACCAGACAAGGTTATCATGCAGAAATCAACTGATTTTGATGGCACGTTTGAGTTTCGTCCGTTAGAACCAGGTTTCGGTATAACCATTGGTAATGCTCTGCGTCGTATCTTACTTTCATCATTAGAAGGTTATGCGATTACTTCTGTACGTTTCTCAGGAGTGATGCATGAGTTTTCTACCATCAAAGGTGTTGTTGAAGATGTAACCGAGATCATACTGAACCTTAAACAGGTACGCTTCAAAAAAACAGGCGAATCTGGCGACAGCGAAAAAATATTCGTGATCATTAACGGTCAGGATGCTTTTAAAGCTGGCGATATCAGCAAGTTCTCTAACAACTTTACAGTTTTAAATCCTGAACTTGTTATCTGTAACATGGACTCTTCAGTAACGCTTGAAATCGAGCTTACTATCAATAAGGGCCGTGGTTACATTCCAAGCGACGAAAATAAAAACCCTGATGCTAACGTAGGTGTAATAGCTATCGATTCTATTTTCACCCCGATCAAAAACGTAAAGTTCACTATTGAAAACTATCGTGTTGAACAAAAAACAGACTACGAAAAATTAGTTCTGGATATTACAACTGATGGTTCAATTCACCCTGAAGATGCCCTTAAAGAAGCAGCTAAGATCCTGATCCAGCATTTTATGCTGTTCAGCGATGAAAACATGATGCTTGAAGCACAGGCTAAGGAAGAAACTAAAGAAGTTGATGAAGAGATCCTGCACATGCGCAAGATCCTGAAAACTGAACTGGTTGACCTTGATCTTTCAGTACGTGCACTAAACTGCCTTAAAGCTGCCGACATCCGCAGCCTGGCTGATCTAGTATCATACGATGTTGCTGATATGTTAAAATTCAGGAACTTCGGTAAAAAATCATTAACTGAAATTCAGGACCTGGTTAAATCAAAAGGATTATCTTTCGGTATGAACCTGTCTAAATTTAAGTTAGACGAAGAATAATTTTTGTGAGTAGTGATTGGTGAATAGTGAGTAGTTCTTTTACTACTTTATACTCACCACTCACAATTCACCACTAACAATAACAGCGAAGGCATAATTCCGAGGGCTTGAGGTAATCGCCCAACGGTATGCACGTGCTAAAATTAAATAACAATGAGACACGGAAAAAAACACAATCACTTAGGCCGTACTACCAGCCACCGCAAAGCGATGCTGAGTAACATGGCAACTTCGCTTATTTTACACAAGCGTATCACTACAACATTAGCTAAAGCAAAAGCTTTACGCGTTTATGTTGAGCCAATCTTAACTAAATCAAAAAGCGACACTACGCACTCTCGTCGTACAGCATTTAGCTACTTACAGGATAAAGATGCAGTTAGCATCCTGTTCCGTGACATAGCTGAGAAAATTGCTAACCGCCCAGGTGGTTACACCCGTATCATCAAAATGGAAAACCGTTTAGGTGACAACGCTGAAATGGCACTGATTGAATTAGTAGATTACAACACTGTTTACGGTGGTGATAACGCTCAAACAGCTAAAAAGACAACCCGTCGTCGTGGTGGTTCAGGTAAAGCTAAGGCTCCTGTTGCACAGGATACTGTTGCTGCTCCAGTTGCAGAGGTTGTTGAAGAAGCACCGGTTGTTGATGAGGCTCCAGTAGCAGAAACTCCTGCCGCCGAAGAAGCGCCAGCTGCTGATAACGAAGAAAACGCTGAAAAAGGAGAATAATTAATCCCTCTTTCAATTAATATTAAAGGCCCTGATCAAATGATCAGGGCCTTTTTTTGTGCGCTTATTTGCCACACGTCATTGCGAGGAACGAAGCAATCCCTAACAATACAGAGTGGATCTGCTAATCGGGGATTGCTTCGTTCCTCGCAATTGTAAGGGTTAGGTAATTCGGTAACAGAATTAGTTAACCTTTACAGCAATGACGCGTGGAAAAAATGGCAAGAGACTTACAAGGTTTTCAAAACTTAGTAAGTCTTATCTTGCTGGGATAGAGTAGTATAAAAAAAGCGCCCTGCTCAAAAGAACCGGGCGCTTCAAATATATAGATCAATTAATAATTAGTGACCGCTGATATCGCCGCTGCCTGATTTCGATTTAACAACGTGCTGAGCGCCGCCTGTGTAGCTGATATCACCAGAACCTGATACAGACGCATCCAAACTACCGCTAACGTTGATAGCAGCGTCGCCTGAACCTGACACATGAACTGATGAATTAACAGTAGCCAGATCTTTAGCAGTAAAATCGCCTGAACCTGACACGCGCACTGCTGAAGTTTCTGCACGGCCGGTAAGTTTCATATCGCCAGAGCCTGAAATGTTGGCTTCTAATGATTGTACATCAACTTTACCATACACATCACCTGAACCGCTTACTCTAACTTTCAATGTGTTACTTTTAATGCCTTCCTTAAAAAATACATCGCCCGAACCGGTAATGCCAATGCTATTAATGTCTTTTACAGAAATATATACACCGATTTTTTTGTGGGTTAACCCGCCCCAGTTCCAGCCTGAATTGTTTTTGTCGTGAATCTTTAATACGCCACCATCAACTTCAGTAACGATTTTATCAATGATATCGGCAGGGGCCTCAACCCTTACTGACTCTGTACCGTTTTGTACAATGTAAACATCAAATGAGCCTGATGCCTCAACAGCATTAAAACCTGTAAGATGGCGATCCTGTACCGAATTGTCTGTTGTAACCTTTGCAGTTGCGTGTGTGTATGCAAAAGTATGAGTGGTGCCGGTTAATAATGCGGCTGCCAGTAAAATTTTAGTTATTGATTTCATAATTTATGAGTTTGTTTGGTTATAAGACGCATGGTGGATTAAAGTAGTTGCACCAATTTCGAAAAAAAATTAGGCCTTTATAGATCCTGATTTTTTAAGAATCTATAAAGGCCTAATTTACTCAATAAGCTTATAACTATAATTAGTTTATAAGCAAACCGATGTAATAATTAAAGGTATCAACCTCTACATTTCTTTTGTTTATGCCATCTATGGCAATTAGCGTTGGTTGTTTTTTTGAACGAACAGGTCCGTTAAAATTAGTAGCTACAGGAGTAAAGTATTTGTATTCGCCTCCTTTGATCCTGATTTTTACAGGCATATTAAAGGTGGGGATACAGCCAGTCCAACTACAATATAATTTACCTTTAACATTATTGATCTGTAATACGGGCAAATGGGCATAATGTAAGTACTGATCAAAAATAGGTTTTAAATCCTGACCAGAATTATCGGAGATATAGTTTACAATATCATCGTAAGTAACCGTTTTATGGTAAAATGTCTTGTTCAATCCGCGTAAAATACTGCGCCATTTTTCATCATCATTAATAACTGTGCGTACCATGTTTAAAATAACAGAACCTTTGGCATACATATCTTCCGATCCTTCTTTGTTTACGCCATATGGGCCTACAATCGGCCTATCATTAGCTATGCCGTTACGCTGGCCGTGTACATATTCCTGCCCGGCTTGCTTGCCGTAAAAAGTCTCCACAAATAGCGATTCAGAATAATCGGTAAATGACTCATGGATCCACATATCCCCAAGGTCTTTTGAGGTGATGTTATTACCAAACCATTCGTGCCCGCTCTCGTGTATAATGATGTAGTCGAACTTTAGGCCCCAGCCGCTACCGGACAGGTCATCACCTTTACCGTGGTAATAATAACCATTAACAAAATGATTGCCATAAGCCACACCGCTTTGGTGCTCCATGCCGAGGTGCGGGGTTTCTATCAACTTATAACCATCCTCATAAAAGGGATAAGCGCCAAACCAGTGCTCGTGCGATTGCAGCATGCGTTTTACATTCGCTCCAAACTGCATTTTAGCCTGTTCCAAATGATAAGGCAGTACCCAGTAATCAAGGCTTAGTTTGCCTTTTTCGCCATCGTAGCTGTCGCTGAAATGGGTATAATCGCCAATATTGGCTTCAATATCATAATTGTTTATCGGGCTGGATACAAACCAGTCGAACTGTGTATAGCCATTCCCCAGATCAGTAACCTTGCGCAGGCGGCCGTTTGATACATCTTTTAAACCTGTAGGCACACTTATGCTGATCAAAGCGCTATCAACCTCATCAGCCTGCTGATCCTTGTTGGGCCACCAGATACTTGCACCATCACCCTGGCACGCGGTTGCTACCCATGGTTTTTTCAGTGAATCCTGCGTGTAAACTACGCCGCCATCCCACGGCGCATTTTTAGCTATGGTTGGGTTGCCCGAGTAATAAACGGTAAACTCATCCTTGCTGCCTTTGATTATAGTGTTGGGGAAAGTAACAAACACAGCATTAGCTTCGCGCTTGTAAGGCACTTCACCGCCTTTATAAACTACTTTCTCAATCTTCAGGTTATCATACAGGTCGAACTGTAATTGAGTGAAATCTTGCGTAGCAGTGTATTTAAAAAGCACATTGCCGCTGATGAATTTGTTATCGATATCAAACTTAACATCTAAATGGTAATAGTTAATATCGTAGCAGGTGCGGAATGGAGAGTTTATGTTACCGCGTAAAGTATCGGCATGGGTGAATTTTTCTTTAGGGGTACCTAGTTGGGCCTTGGCGCTAAAGGATAGCATCCCTAAGAAAACTATCAGTAATCTGTTTAATTTCATTTGTATTATTAGTCGGTTAAACTGCTAAATTACTGAAAGCTGTAATAATATAAGTTAAAAATTATTAATAAGTTCGCAGCATTTAACAGGCTTAAACCCCTGACTGATTTATAATGAAAAAGATCAAACTAATTTTCCCGGCCATATTGCTGGTTGCATTATTTAGTGGATGCAGTTTTATAGGTAACGTATTTACTTACAGGGACACCACAAAAGAATTTTCTGAAGCGCTGATACACGAGGACTATAATAAATGCACCTCGTTAATGGACCTGCAGGGTGTGAATAGCCAGTACGTGGATACGATAAAGAAATCGCTTAAACTGGTGCATCAATCCTTAGTACAAAACTTTGGTACCAGGCTGGATTATTCATTTGAAACAGCACAGAAAACATTCTCTACCGGCTCAGATGGCACCGCGCCCGGGCAAACCGTTGTACGGATGCAAATTGCTAATGCAACCGATTTTGGCGAAGTACAGGTGATTTTTAATGATAAGAGCCAAAAGATCTTCAATTTTAATTTGCTGGATGTAAAACAAAAGATCCCCAACATGACCGTCTTCTGGTTGTTCGCAATCATACCGATATTAATACTGGCCTTTAATATTTATGTAATTGTGCAGATAAGGCGCAGTAACGTAAAACGCAAATGGCTTAAATATTTAGCCATTATTTTACTGAATGTGCCAACCATCGGCTATAATGCAGTTGGAGGGATATTCTTTAAGTTGCTGAGCGTTCAGATTTTGTTTGGGTTGACGTTCGCTTATACCGGTTACTTAAATTCGGTATGGGCTTTTGGTATGCCTTTGGGTAGCTTGTTTGTGCTGTTTATGCTGAAAATGGGGTACTACAAAGACAAGGACTAAAAAAGGATAATATTCAGCTTACAATTGACTTAATACTAACATATTTGGGCTTTTTTAGCTGCGGATAATGCTTAACTTTGCTCGCAAATTTACACTACTATGCAATATGATGTTATCGTTATCGGTTCGGGCCCAGGTGGCTATGTAGCTGCTATACGTGCTGCCCAATTGGGTTTAAAAACTGCCTGTATCGAAAAATATTCAACCTTTGGTGGTACCTGCTTAAACGTTGGCTGTATCCCTTCAAAGGCCTTACTTGATTCTTCTGAGCATTATTACAATGCATCACATACCTTCAAAACCCACGGTATCAACCTTGATAATTTATCGGTTGACCTTACCCAGATGATGAAGCGCAAAACAGAGGTTGTTGCTAAAAATACCAGCGGCATTACCTTCCTGTTCAAAAAAAATAAAATTGATTCATTTCAGGGTGTTGGTTCTTTTAAGGATAAGAACACCATTGTTATAACCAAAGCTGATGGTACTACTCAGGAAATTACCGGCACCAATGTTATCATCGCTACAGGTTCAAAACCATCAAGCCTGCCATTTATCAAAATAGATAAAAAGCGCATCATCACTTCAACTGAGGCTTTAACGCTTGCCGAAATACCTAAACATTTGGTATTGATAGGTGGCGGTGTTATTGGTCTGGAATTGGGTTCGGTTTATGCGCGTTTAGGTGCAAAAGTTTCTGTAATTGAATTTATGGATTCTATTATCCCAACCATGGATAAAAGCCTGGGCAAGGAACTGCAAAAAGTAATGCAAAAACAAGGCGTTGAGTTTTACCTGGGTCATAAAGTTACCGGCGCTACTGTAAAAGGTAAAGAAGTAACCGTAACCTTTGATAGCCCGACCGGCGAAAAGAAAGAATTAAAAGGAGATTACTGCCTTGTTGCTGTAGGCCGCATTGCTTACACCGATGGGTTAGGCTTAGATAAAATTGGGCTAACCGTTGAGGAACGCGGCAGAAAAGTAACCGTGAACGATCACCTGGAAACCAGCGTTAAGGGTGTTTATGCCATAGGCGATGTGATCCGTGGTGCTATGCTGGCCCACAAAGCTGAGGATGAAGGTACTCTGGTTGCAGAGACCATTGCCGGACAAAAGCCACACATTAATTATAACCTGATACCGGGCGTAGTTTATACCTGGCCCGAAGTTGCAGCCGTTGGTCAAACCGAGGAGCAACTGAAAGATACAGGCGTTAAATATAAAACAGGCTCGTTCCCATTCCGTGCGAGCGGCAGGGCAGTAGCCAGTGGCGACCTGGATGGCTTTGTGAAAGTTTTGGCAGATGAAGCTACCGACGAGATACTAGGTGTACACATCATCGGTCCGCGTGCCGCTGATATGATTGCCGAAGCGGTTTTAGCCATGGAGTTCCGCGCATCAGCAGAAGATGTGTCACGCACCAGCCATGCGCACCCAACCTATACCGAAGCCTTCCGCGAAGCTTGTTTAGCAGCGACAGGCAACAGAGCGATACATATTTAATATCCCCTCTGTGTCATTGCGAGGAGGTACGACGAAGCAAACTCGTCGCGTTCATATATAAGCGCAATTAAATTTTATAAATAGTAACAATAAAAGCAAAAAGCGGTCTACTTAAAAAGTAAGCCGCTTTTTATATTTTATACAACCGGTAAAATATAAGGCCAATAAATTTGTTTAAACAACAACCGCTATATTAACTAAATTAGCCCTGATGAAAATTGATAAAAGCCTGTGGATACTGGTATTTATTTGCGTTATAAATTCCCTGGGTTTTGGTATCATAGTGCCGTTAATGTACACCTTTGGTAAAAGGTATGGCATAAATGAGCAGTCGCTTAGCTGGCTTACAGCAGCTTATTCGGTAGCGCAGTTATTTGCTACACCAATTTTGGGTTCGCTTTCTGACAAATATGGCCGCAAGCCTTTACTGGCTATCAGTTTAATAGGTACCTGTATCAGCTTCATTATGTTTGCCGAGGCGCGTGGGGTAATCCTGTTATTTGCGGCCCGGATACTCGACGGTTTAACCGGTGGTAATATATCGGTAGCGCAAGCCATAGTGTCAGATACTTCAACCCCGGCTAACAGGGCTAAAAGGTTTGGTATATTGAGTTCGGCTTTTGCTTTTGGCTTTGTTATCGGCCCGGCGGTGGGCGGTTTGTTAAGCCGGTTTGGTTTGCAGGCACCTTTCTTTTTCGCGGCAGGGATCTCATTCCTGGGCGTGATGGCGACGATATTTTTCCTGAAGGAAACCAACCCGGTTGGCCACAAAACAATTGCTGCCGCTGAACCAAAAAAGCTTTTCTCATCGTTTTCAACACTTAAAGTGCCGGTTGTAGGTATCGCCATATTTATTGGTTTTTTACTGACGATGGCCCAATTCACCATGATCATCGGTTTCCAGACATTTACGGTTGATACCCTGAAGCTATCGCCCAATAATATCGGCTTACTTTATACCGGGTTTGCGGCTATGGGCATTATTATGCAGCTGTGCATACCGTTGTTCACCAAAATGTTCCACTCACGTACGGTTATATTGTTGCTCTCAACCTTTCTGTGTTTCGCGGCAATGTTTTTTGCAGGATTTACCGCTACCTTATTAACATTTGCGGTTTGTATATGTATCTATGGTTTGTTTAATGGCTTGCGCAATCCTATGCTCAATGCCATTATTGCCGATAACAATACCAATAAAAGTCAGGGGGCTATACTGGGTTTTAACCAATCATGCGCCTCAATAGGACAGACACTTGGGCCGATAGCCGCCGGGTTTATCACTATGATATCTATACATGCGGTGTTCTTCCTTTCGTCGTTTTATATATTAATAGCGTTTCTGTTTACGTTCCGTTTAAAGGATAAGGAACGAAGTACATCCTTACGCCGAACAACCGCGCAGGTTTGATGTTATTTCTCGCACCTTTCCTTTATCACACTTAACAGGCGTTGTTGAAAATCGGACAATAGCATATCGCCCCAAAAAGAAGCATAATAATTTATGTTGGTATTTAGCCGATAGGTTGACGATAGCGTAAGTAATGTTTTATTGGCGCTGATCTTATCAAGCTGGTAAGATGCACCTATAAACTTAAAGTGATCGCTCTTGAGGATATGCTGATCGAAAATAGTATTCCTGATAGAGGATGGGATAACCTGGATATTAAAAGACACTTTTTTATTCGGGTTCCATTCGTTAACAGTTTCTCTAAATATCAAACCGCCTTCAAAATGTCCGGTTCTTTTGGCGCCTATGCCATCCTTATCCAACTCAGCATACAATGGCCGGGGGATACCCGCATAATTAAAAAAGCCTTTTTGATATTCGTTTGAACTTATATTTTTCACCCGAATTACATTTTGCCAGATACTATCAGCAGTATTATTAATTACCACTGTGTTTTTTACTTCATATGTTCCTGATGGTATCCTGAATAATTCTTCAATAGGTGCTGCCAAAAGGGGAATAAACAAAATGGAGTATACTATGCCTTTTTTATCCCTTAAATGTAAGATCAGTTTGCCAAATAAGTAACCACCAAGCATAGCAGCCACCATAAATGGGAGTGCTATAATAAGTATACATATCAAATCTTCAACACGTGTTATAAAACAAATAATAAAGAAAACGGATACTGTAACAAGAGGCCTGAAGCACCGGAACGATATTGAACCGAGTTGATCTCTGGTAGCGAATAACATAGGCGTAATGCCAATAATAAACGGAACTATCCAGATAAAGGTTATTGAAAAAAGATCTGTAAATTTTAAAGTTATATTCCCTTTATCAAAAATAAAACATCTCATTAATAAGCCATATGCAGCTCCGATAATTACGCTAGAATAGTTGCCAATAAATTTTCGCATGTTTTAACAATTATACATAATTGGAATAATATTATATGGTGGCTTTTGAGCATCAATCATAAAAATGTTATCGGCGAACAACTGCGCAGGTTTGATGTTATTAAGGCATGGAAGCTTTGACAGATACCGGCATAATATTACTCATCATAGCCGGTATGGAAGCTTTTTCATGGGCGATACACAAATATCTTTTCCACGGACCGTTATGGTTCATTCATAAAACACATCACGGACATAAGCAGGGGTGGTTTGAACTGAATGATCTTTTCAGCATCCTGTTCGCGTCGATAGCCTTATGGTTGATGTGGCTGGGACATACCATGCTTGATTACCGTTTTTGGATAGGAGCGGGGATCAGTCTGTATGGTACCATCTATTTTATCTTTCACGACTGGTTTATACACAACCGTTTCAAATCATTCAAAACAAATAATAAATACCTGCTGAAGATCCGCAGGGCGCACAAGCTTCACCATAAATCAATGGAAAAATATCCCGCAGAAGAATTTGGCTTACTAGTAACTGGTAGAAAGAAATCAAACCACAAATAAAAAGGGATTTCCATATCATGGAAATCCCTTTAATCAATAGAATTCTGGTTCAGTTTGTTACACCGCTACCACATGCTTCCCCTTTTTATAACCTATAGCGGCAAAATAAAGGATAAACAGGTAGATGGGCACCAATATGATGTAAGCGGTTTGAGCAGTCATGGCATCAACCAGTAAGCCATATATCGGCGGGAAAACGGCTGCGCCAGCAATACCCATTACTAATAATGATGAGCCGATCTTAGTAAACCTACCCAGGCCCGATAATGCCAATGGCCATATTGCTGGCCACATTAGTGAGTTGGCTAACCCTAGCAGCGCAATACATGATATAGAAACCCACTTAGGCGCAAACAATGCTACAACAGTTAATACCGTACCCAATACAGCCGAATACACCAACGCCTTTTGTTGTGTAATGTATTTAGGGATAAATAGAATACCTGCAAAATAGCCAACAACCATACAAATAAGCGTGGCGGATGCCAGGTAACGCGCCTCTGACAATGGGATATGATGCGATACGCCATAGCTGATAATAGAATCACCTGCTATAACCTCAGCACCTACATAAAAGAACAGGGCTATCACACCTATTATTAAATGCGGAAATTCAAATATGCTGGTTTTGCCGGAGTTTGCGGCTGCTACGTTTTCATCTTCGTGGTCGGTATCAATTTCGGGCAGGCCTGAGAAATAGATCAACACCGCTAATATGACCAGTACAATAACTATTAAAACATAAGGCAGGATTACCCTTGAAGCCAGTTCATTTAGTTCGCTAACTTTTTCGGCAGGACTAAGTTTAGCCAGGTTGGCAGTAAATGAATCGATATTTTTTAACACCACAGCGCCAAGTGCCAACGGTGCTAGTACCCCTGCAAACTTATTGAAGATACCCATAATACTGATACGCTTTGCAGCACTCTCGGGCGGGCCGATAATAGTAATGTAAGGGTTTGATGCAGATTGCAGCACAGCTAAGCCTGTACCTTGCACAAAAAGACCCAATAGGAATACAGCATATACACGGGTTAAGGCTGCAGGTATAAAAATAAGCGCACCTAACGCTATAATCACAAGGCCTATTGCCATGCCGTTTTTAAAGCCATATTTTTTAAGTACCCATGCCGATGGTTTAGCCATAAGCAGGTAAGCAATGTAAAATGCACTTGCCACTAAAAAAGATTCAAAGTTATTCAGTTCGCAGGCTATCCTTAAATAAGGGATAAGAACGGAATTCATCCAGGTTACAAACCCGAAGATGAAGAACAATGCGCCGATAATTATAACCGGACTTATTACTGACTTTTTAGCTGGTTCTGTCATTTTACTTCTTTAAATATTTTAATAAGTGAGTTTAAGTTCCTAAAATAATTAAAAAAGTTTAAAATTACTATAGGGCTGGTTATAAATGTAATAAATAAATTTGATTTTGCGTGTTCGGAAACGCAAAGAAGACATAGTTTGGCCAATTCCTGAGATTTTACGACCTAAATCAATTAAATAACTGAAAATTGATTATTTCTTGTCCGATTTATTTGTGGAATCGCTTATTTTCTTCCATCCTGCTGCGGTAAGTATCACCAGGCGGTTATTTTTACAATCCCATACAGACACATAATTCTTTGATATCACGATGTGCTGGCTCCAATTAGTGAAGTTTTCATAAAGTAATAATGTACATATATCTGTCGCGGTAATAAAATCCCCCGTTTCGGGCGAATGGGTATGGATGCTTGCTACGTCAGTCTTTGCGCTATCCGTAGTTGCTTTATTAATTTTAATAGGGATAAAACTTTTATGGATCTTTTTTTCGCTGATGAGATGGTTAGCCGCATCAAACTCAAATAAATAATCGTTACCAAAAACTACCAGTCCGTTTATTTGCGAGCCGGATAGCACGTAAACCCTCCTTATCGTATTAATAATTATCGGCACCAGGTTTAGGCTGGTGTTTTTGTAGATCCGGAATGAGGTATCGGATTGTATTTTAGCAAGTGCCGCCTGCCTGATGTTATATAATTGCTCTTCAACCGGTGTGAGTTTTCGGCTGACGGTATCCAAAGTATAATTAGTTGATTTTAGGTCGTACCCAAATGTAATGGTAGCTAATACTACAGGCGAATTCCCTTTAGAGAAAAAAATATTAGTTAACCCGGTACCTGAGTTATAAGAAAGATATCCCCCGGCCAGTTCTTTTTTAGCAGCACATTTGGCCACAAAAATATCGGTACCATACCATGATGCCCATTCCGATCTGTACAGGATCCGGCCTTCTCTTGTAATGCTATCGGCAATTCGTACCAGGTCTTTTTTCTGAGCAAATGACCGGTTGAGAAAGCAGGAAAAAAACAGGACGGTAAATAATATGGGTGCAAATTTAGTTTTCATTATACTGGTAGTTGTATGCCAATATAATGAAAACTTATCTGCCTGTTAGTCTACAATATGCTTTATTCAGCCTTAATACTATTAACGGGTTTTACAATGGCTGCCTTACCTGCCTGAAAACTTACTGTTAAAATAGCTATTGCAATGGCCAGTATCCCCGAGTATGCGAATACCGTCCAGCTGATATGGATGCGGTAGTCGTAATTCATCAACCATTTGTTCATAACGTACCAGCCGATAGGCACGGCTATAATAATGGCTATTACAACTAACGCAACAAATTCCTTGGTGAGCAATTGGATAATATTGCTCACGCTTGCACCTAAAACCTTACGGATGCCGATTTCTTTAGAGCGGCTCTCCGCCATATAAGTTGCCAGGCCAAATAAACCCAGGCAGGAGATGATGATAGTTAAGCTTGCAAATACCGCTGCCAGCGTGCCTGTGCGTACCTCGTCGTGGAATTTTTCATTATACTCCTCATCAATAAATTTGTATTGAAAAGGGTAGGCCGGATTATATTTTTTAAAGATGGCTGCTGCCAGCTTCAAATCTGCCGACACTGTATTTTTAGGGTTAAGCCTGAAATTTAAAGCGTTATACCACCATGTTTTCGATCCAAAAACTAATAATGGGCCTACAGGCTGATAAGGTGAGCCGATAATGAAATCCTTAAAAACACCAACTATCATTACAGGTTTCCCGCCATAGCGGATACTTTGTCCTACCGGATCTTTAAATCCAATAGCTTTTGCTGCTGATTGATTTATTACTACCGACATCGTATCAGCAGGATATTCGGCCAGGTTTATATCGCGGCCCTCTATCAGCTTTAATCCTACAGTTTTAACAAAATCACCCGTGGTAGCAAACTGGCTGAATGCTATTTGCCTGTGCGATGGGTCCATGTCACCCCATTCCAATCCAGAGGTATTGCTGCCATCTACCGTAACCGATGTACTTGTCTTGCATACCGCTATTGCTGCGCCGCTGTTGATCAGTTCATTTTTCAACGCGTAATAATTTTTGCTGATGTCGCCATTTATGGGGTGTTCAACTAAGTTATTGCGGACGTAGCCATTATCGCGATCCTGTACATACTTAATTTGTTTATAAATGATAAGGGTAGAAATGATAAGAACAATGGCTACTGTAAACTGGATAACTACTAATAATTTACGTGGCGACAAAAATGAAACGGTCGACTTAAATGTACCGCTAAGCACCTTTATCGGGTTAAAGCCCGATAAAAAGAATGCCGGATAACTACCCGCCAACAGGCCGGTAATTAATATAAAGCCAATAAGGCAGCTCCATAGTATCGGGCTCGAGTAATCAATAAAAAGCTCTTTATCGGTAAGCTGGTTAAACGCCGGTAAACATGCCTGCACTATCATTAGCGCAAAAACGCCTGCAATTGCCGCAATTAATATCGATTCTGTTAAAAATTGCCTTATCAGCGCCAGTCGGTTAGCGCCGATCACTTTACGTACACCAACTTCCTTAGCACGTTTAACACTGCGGGCGGTGCTCATGTTCATAAAATTTATGCAGGCTATTAATAATATAAGGCAGGCAATAACAAACATTAAACGCACCGTTTCAATTTTGCCGCCTGCAATTTTGCCGTTATCAAAATTGGAATATAAGTGCCATTTGCTGATAGGGTGCAAGAATATCTGCTCGCCTATTGAGGCATCGCGTTTAATTACAACATTTTCTATCTTTTTATCAAACTGAGTAACGTTGGTGCCGGGTTTTAGCTGTATATAGGTGTTGTAGCTGTTGGAGTTCCATTGCGTTTCATTAAATTTTATCCAGGGGCTGCCTTGTAATGATACCAGGTATTCAAAATCAAACTGGGTGTTATTGGGCAAATCCTTCATTACCCCGCTTACTTTGTAAGTATCCTTGTCGTTTATCCTAACAAGCTTATCCATCGGGTCAGTATCGCCGAAGATCTTTTTAGCTAGCTTTTGTGTGAGTACTACGTTTTTAATATCATCCAGCGCATGGTTGGCACTACCCTCAAGCAACGGAAAGCTGAACATGGTTAAAAAAGGTTTGTCTACATCCAATCCGCTTGCAACAATTGCTTTGTCGCCATAATTAAACAGCCGGTCGGTAGGCCAGTAAACGCGGGCTACAGATTTCACTTCCGGAAATTGCTGCTGTAAAGCCGGACCTACGGCTGCGCTGGTTACATCCCAGCAACCAATTGGATTGTTGCCATTTTTTATCGACCTGTTCCATAATTTATACAGGTCGGCCTTATTAGCATGGAACTGATCATAGCTGATCTCATTTTGTATCCAGGCGAATATCAATATTGCACCTGCCATGCCGATAGTAAGCCCTGCGATATTAATTGAAGAGAATGCCTTGTTTTTCCATAAACTGCGCCAGGCAATTTTAAAGTAATTTTTGATCATGGGACAATATGATTTGGTTAAAACTATCTAAAATTTATGCCATGTTATTAATTTATTGATAATGAGGTTGTTGTTAAGTGTTTGGTGATTTGGAATGTACGAAAACGGACGGTGTATGTTCGGGGATATTACAGGGTTTGTCATGCACGGTTCAAAAATAAACTTACGAAGTCTTTAAGACTTCGTAAGTTTTGTTCTACGGATATCAATTCCAATTTAAATTGCGAAATTCGCCCTTTTACATCCGGAATTAACATGCTGCAAATACAGGAAAACATCTCACTCGAAAATTTTAACACCTTTGGCATCGAAGTTTTTGCCAGGTATTTTATTGAGATAAGTCACCCGAATGAACTGATAGAACTTTTTATTGACCCGCAATGGTTCAATATGGAACGGTTGATCTTAGGCGGTGGCAGTAATATGTTGTTCCGCAAGGATTTTGACGGACTGGTGATCCGCATGAATATCCGTGGTATAGATCACCGTATCAGCGGCAAAGAAGTTTTTGTAGCGGCCGGAGCAGGCGAGGTATGGAACGACCTGGTGAACTATTGCGTACAGCATGACTATGCAGGGCTTGAAAACCTGAGCCTCATCCCCGGCTCGGTAGGTGCATCGCCCATACAAAATATTGGCGCTTATGGCGTGGAGTTGAAGGATGTATTTTTTAGTTGCAATGCTTTTGAGATCGCATCGGGCAAATTCAAAACCTTTATGAAAGAGGATTGCGATTTTGATTACCGCGACAGCGTGTTTAAAAACGACATGAAGAACCAGTACATTATTGTATCGGTAAAATTCCGCCTGTCATTAGTGCCCGACCTTAAACTGCACTACGGCGCTATAAAGGAAGAACTGGAAAAAAGGCATATTGCCGAGCCTACCATTAAGGATGTATCAGAAGTAGTTTCGCATATCCGGGTTTCTAAACTACCCGACCCATCAACCATAGGCAATGCCGGTAGCTTCTTTAAAAATCCTGTAATTGATGAGGATGAGTTCAGGGCTATCCAATCATTTTTCCCGGAGGTGGTTAGTTATCCCGCAGGCAATGGACAGGTAAAACTGGCTGCAGGCTGGCTGATTGAGCAATGCGGATGGAAAGGAATTGTAGTGGGCCGCACAGGTACATGGAAGAACCAGGCACTGGTTTTAGTGAACCACGGAGACGCATCGGGCGAAGAAGTGTACAGTCTTTCGTCGCAAATCATAGACAGTGTGTACACTAAATTTGGCGTTAAGCTGGAGCGTGAGGTGAACATTATCGGCTAATTAAAATTAGTTGAAATAAATTTACCCTGCCCCCATTTTTATCCATTTTTTGGGTATAATCAGCGTAAAACTTAAATTTTATCGCAGTATAAAGGTTTGTTTTCCAGTAGATTAATTATTTTTCTTATTTTCTTTCCAGTTTGCCTGCTTAACGGGTATTTATTCCAATAAATATGTGTTGCCTACACTGTTTGCTGTATAATGTTTTGGCATAGTGGTATCATGTTTGACTTGATATCAGTACAAAACATTAAACAGAATGACAAAGATTGAGTTTAACACCCTAGTATTACGTCAGGCCAGTTCATTACGGTCATATGCTTTACACTTTACGCATGACGCAGACGATGCTAACGACCTTGTCCAGGATACAATGTTGAAAGCCATAACTTATTACAATAAGTTTAAAGAAGGCACTAATTTAAAAGGATGGTTATATACCATTATGAAAAATACCTTCATCAACAATTATCGCCGTTTTGTTAAAATGAGCACATTTGTTACCAAGTCTGATGAGATCTCTTCTCCAAACCTGGTATTCAGTTCAACAAAAAATCAAGGTGAATCAAAGTTTGTGATGGATGATATAAAACGTGCGCTTGACCGCCTGCCTGAAGATTATTACGTACCCTTCACCATGTATTTTGAAGGACATAAATACCACGAAATTGCTGATCATTTAACTATCCCTATCGGAACTGTTAAAACCCGCATACACGTAGCCCGTAAATTATTGAAAAAAGGCTTAAAGGCTTATGATAACGGCGTTAAAAAACCGATATACGCCGAGGAATTTTAATCTAACTAAACTCAACATATATAACCGGAGAACCCACTTTTTTATAAAGTGGGTTCTTTCTTTTTTAAAAGATTTTATGCAATAAAGATATTGTGCGTATTATTGAAAACTTGAATAAAGCTGATGAACTATGATAAAAAAACTAGCCTTATCCATTTGTGTCTTGCTATTTTTCACGCATGTAAATGCGCAGACTACAGTTGATAGTACCATAAAAAATCTGCCGGATAGTACTGTAAAACATAAGCTTGATACCACCATCAGGCATAAAACCGATACTACAACAAAGCCCGTTGCTGTGGTTCACCCGGATAGCATTTCCAAAGCCATCGCGGTTATTCAACAAACCGATAGTGTAAAACACTCGCCGCTTAAAACCCTTACTTATGCGCAATATGATGCCTTACTGAAAGGGGAGGACCTGTATAATATGAGCCTTGTTGCCACATTAAATCATTTTCCGATGCCTGATGAGGTGGTGAAGTATAAAAAAAGGATCGACCTCAGCCCGATACAGATAAGTAAAATAACAGCCATTGCCAACGAATTGCACCGCAAAAGGGTGGAGATGGGCGGTATCATCATAAAAAATGAACAAACGCTGGATGACCTGTTCAAGAGCGGAAAGCTGGATGAAGGCAGTGTTATTTTTTATGCCAACAGGTACGGATTGTATCAGGGCGAACTCAGAACAGCCATATTAGTAGCCTGTTATAATACGGAACGGCTGCTTAGCCCGGCACAGATAAAACATTTGGAGTCATTGGAAAATCATAAATAGCCGATATTCCGTTTCATTTAGTTAAATTAGCGCCCTCATTACAAAGTATGAAGATTACATTTGATTTTGAAAAGCCTTTAGCTGACCTGCAAGTGCAGATTGAGAAAGTGAAGCAGCTTGAAGATAAAAATAAACTCGACATGTCTGCTTCTATAGCAGAACTTGAAGAGAAACTGGAAACAGCTAAAAAGGAAATATACTCCAACCTTACCGGCTGGCAAAAAGTACAGATCTCCCGCCACCCCGAAAGGCCATATACCTTACAGTATATTGAGTTGATGTGCGATGATTTTATTGAATTGCATGGTGATAGGACAGTTGGGGATGATAAAGCCATTATAGGCGGTTTTGGTACTATAAACGGGCAAACCGCCATGTTTATCGGCCACCAAAAAGGCCGTAATACCAAGGAGCGCCAGTACCGCAATTTTGGTATGGCTAACCCCGAAGGTTATCGCAAGGCGTTAAGGCTGATGAAACTGGCCGAAAAATTCAACAAACCGGTTATTACGTTAATTGATACCCCCGGAGCATTCCCAGGCCTTGAGGCCGAAGAACGCGGACAGGGTGAAGCAATCGCGCGTAATTTGCTGGAAATGTCGGTATTGAAAGTGCCTGTTATCTGTGTTATTATAGGTGAAGGTGCATCGGGCGGCGCGTTAGGTATTGGTATTGGCGATAAAGTGATGATGCTGGAGAACTCATGGTATTCGGTTATCTCTCCTGAAAACTGTTCAACCATCCTTTGGAAAACCTGGGAAAATAAAGAACGTGCGGCAGAGGTTTTAAAACTTACCTCAACCGAAATGCTGAAAAACAAGCTGATCGACGGTATTATAAAAGAACCGCTTGGCGGCGCTCACCAGGATCCGGTTGCTATGGCCTCAACCCTGAAAAAACAACTGTTAAAAGATCTTAAAGTATTAAAAGAAAAAAATATTGACGAAGTAGTAGCCGAGCGAATAGATAAATTCTGTTCAATGGGCGTGGTGATTGAAGATTAATTTAAATAGAAAGAGGTACTGCAAAGTGCCTCTTTCTATTTAATCTTATTATATTCAATAACCTTCCCGTTCTCATGAGATATTATTTTGACCACATTGTTGTCTGCACCTCTAACAAACGTTAACACCGCGTCAAAGTCTTTCAGGTAAAAAGTGTTTTCATTTTCTGCATAAACAGGCAGTTTAGGAATCCCATTTTTTGAGGTACTCTGCGCATATAACTGATGCCCTTTGGCAGTTATCAGTAATTTATCTTTTTTATTAATAGTGTAGGCACCAATGTATTGCTGCAATAATGCTTCGTCAAGAGTTATGGCTTCGCGCTTTTTCCAATCATATTTATTAAAAACTATTTCTGATAACGCATTATTGATTGTTAGTAAAGTTTGATCGTAATAGCCAAAATTGTTCAGCAAAATTACCGTAACATCCTTATCCGGGTAATACCGGAAACTCGACATATAGCCCAATAATCCGCCGCTATGGTATACATACTTATTGTCATATAACGTATCTATAAACCAGCCATCGCCATAAGCGCCAAGGTGAGGGGTAAATGCCTGTTGCCATGATGCGGGCGTTATGATCCCTTTTTGCGCAATTGCCCTTGCCCATTTGTACAGATCGCCGGTGGTGCTGTACATAGCACCTGCTGCCCGGGATAAAGTTGAATCCCATTTTACAGCTAGTACATGTTTATCCAGTTCAAAAGTTTTGTAGCCTGTAGTTTTTGCGGTATCCTTCAGGTTAATAAAATCAAAGCCGGAATGCTGCATGCCCAGCGGTGTAAATATTAACTGATGAGCCACCTGTTCATAAGGCAGGCCTGTTACTTTTCAATGATTAAACCCAGTAAAAAATAATCAGAACTGCAATAGCTATACTGGGTACCAGGCTTAAATTCCAAGGGTTTATTTATAAAAGCATCCAGCACTTTCTGTTTAGGAATGGGGTGACTAAGTAACACGGAATCATCTTCAGGGATATCATGACTGAAGTCATAAATACCCGAGGTGTGGTCCAATAAATTCTGAATGGTGATCTTATTTGCATCCCTTTGTTCAGGTATGTACTTACTAAGCAGGTCATTTACTGATAGTTTACCTTCATCCTGCAATTTTAATATAATTACAGCGGTAAATGGCTTAGTTAGTGAACCAATAGGAAAGATACTATTTGTGTCATTTAATGTATGACTGGCAAAATTCTTCCAGCCATAACCTTTTTGCAGAATGATCTGGCCTTTTTCTGCAACTAATACGGTGCCATTAAACTGCCCGGCTTTAACTGCAGAGGTTAAATAATCATCCAGTTTCGCTTGTAGTGAGTCGGTATGCGCATTTTGCTGTGCCTGTAAAAGGGATGAAAAAAATATTAATAACGATACAAAGGCAAAAAATCGTGCTAGTTTCATGGCGTAATTTTAGTTTAAGGCGCAGATAATTAACTGAATAGAATGTGGCTTTGGCTAATGGTTTAATGAGATATTAAATTAGTCATTTTAAAATAAAACAAGATGTTTTACATTTTTTTTAAAATTGCTTTTGATAACAAAAAAATCGCCTTATATTTGCATTCCTTTTTGGGATGGATAACAAACCATAGGAGATTGCCTGATAGTATAATGGTAGTACGACGGTTTTTGGTACCGTTTGTCTAGGTTCGAATCCTGGTCGGGCAACACAAAATGATTTCGGATTTCGCATTGATAATTTCGGATTTGTTCTGAATTAGAAAATCGAAATCCGAAGTTGTTTTATAACAGGTGATTAGCATAGTGTTGAATAGGAAATAATTCCGAAATCGAATATCCGAAATCCTAAATAAAAGATGCCCTTACAGTTTAACCCCATTAAGTTATTTGCAGGTTCAGGTACGCAGGTACTGGCACAAAATATTGCTGACGCTTACGGGCGCGAACTGGGCGAGGTAATCCTTTCAAAATTTAGCGATGGCGAATTTCAGCCGCATTATAATGAATCAGTACGTGGTTGCGATGTGTTTTTGATACAATCAACCAACCCGCCAACTGATAATTTAATGGAGTTGCTGATGCTGATAGATGCAGCACGCAGGGCATCGGCGCATTATGTAACGGCAGTTATCCCGTATTTCGGGCTGGCACGCCAGGATAGGAAAGACAAACCACGTGTAGCCATCGGTTCAAAGCTGGTAGCTAATTTATTGGTTGCAGCGGGTATTAACCGTATCATGACCATGGATTTGCACGCGGCACAGATACAAGGATTTTTTGACATCCCGGTAGATCACCTGGATGCTTCGATCATTTTTGTACCTTACATAAAAAGCCTGGGCTTGGGTAATTTAACCATTGCCTCGCCGGATATGGGAGGTTCATACAGGGCACGCAGCTTCGCTAAGTTTTTTAATGCTGAAGTTGTTATTTGCGATAAACGCCGTAAACGTGCTAATGAAATTGAATCAATGACACTGATTGGTGATGTAACCGACCAGGACATTGTATTGATAGATGATATTTGCGATACCGCAGGTACATTGGCTAAGGCAGCAGCACTGATTATGGAACGTGGCGCACGTACCGTAAGAGCGGTTTGTACACATCCGGTACTATCTGGTAAAGCTTATGAAACCATTAACAATTCGGTATTAACTGAGTTGATAGTTACAGATACTATACCACTGAAATACCAAAGCGAAAAGATAAGAGTATTATCAACTGCTAAACTGTTTGCAAGTGCTATTGAAAATGTAAACGAACACGGCTCAATAAGCCAGTTGTTTAAGGTGGACTAAAAACCTCACCTAAATCCTCTCCAAAGGAGAGGACTTAAAAAAAGGTCTTTGAAATATGAATTAATAATTTCTTGCTCAAGCCCCTCTCCTGTGGAGAGGGATTGGGGTGAGGCCATAAATAATAAATAAAAACAAATGAAATCAATTGCTATTAGCGGTTCTTTAAGAGAGAACGTAGGGAAACGAGACGCGAAGGAATTGCGTTACCAGAGCCTGGTACCAGCAGTACTTTACGGTGGGCCAACCCAAACCCACTTTGCAGTGTCCGCAGCTGATTTGAAAGCCGTAGTTTACACACCGGTTGTTCATTTCATCGATTTACAAATTGCAGGTGTAACTTCACAGGCTATCATTAAAGATATCCAGTTCCATCCACTAACTGAGCAGATCATCCACGTAGATTTTCTGTTGTTAGATGAGAAAAAACCAGTTACTATTGAAATTCCAATCAAATTAACCGGAAGTTCATCAGGTGTTAAAGCCGGTGGTAAATTAGTTCATAAACTAAGAAAATTACGTATCAAAGCATTACCTAAGGATCACTTAGATGCTATTGAAGTAAGCATTGAAGGTTTAGAAGTTGGTAAATCAGTAAAAGTTGCCGAAATTAAATTAGACAACTTAACTATCACTAACGCTGTTGAAGATACCATTGTATCGGTAACTACTTCACGTGCATTACGCCAGGCTGAGCAGGAAGCTGCTTCAGGCAAAAAATAAGTTGTGATTCCACCGATTATGGTGTGATTCCACAGATCAAAAAACAGCGATGAGTTTATACTTGTCGCTGTTTTTGTATAGAAATAATATCTTCGCAGTGGCGATAGGTTTGAAACCTTAGTGTTTTTAAAGAAGCGTGGATTTGTGCGATTCCCCTCTTGAGAGGGGTGGAGGGGTGTGTTATTCTGCATGCATTACACACCTCCTGCTGCCGCACGGTCACCGCGCCCCCTCTCAAGAGGGGAACATGATCTCACGAATACCTGGATTTCAAACCCATCGCTACTTATTAAATAAACAGCGATTTAATCGCGCTAATCAAAAAGTTCCCCTTCAGGGGGCCAGGGGGCATGAAATATCTTATAGTTGGTTTAGGGAACATTGGTCCGGAATATGCCGATACAAGGCATAACATCGGGTTTATGGTATTAGATGAATTAGCCAAACAGGAAAATGTTAAATTTTATAACATGCGCCTGGCTTATTATACCGAAGTAAACTACAAAAGCCGCACACTATTCCTGATCAAGCCAACAACCTATATGAACCTAAGCGGTAAGGCCCTTAATCATTGGATGAAGGAACTGAAGATCCCCGTTGAAAACGTATTGGTTATTGTTGATGATATTGCCTTGCCACTAGGTACATTACGCCTTAAGCCCAAAGGCAGCGCTGCCGGTCATAACGGCTTAAAACATATTGAAGCTACCCTCGGCAATAACGAATATGCCCGCCTCCGTTTTGGCGTAAGTGATAACTATCCGAAAGGCCGCCAGGTTGATTATGTACTCAGCGGCTTTGATGATGATGAAAAACCTGAACTACCTGCCTTAATTGACCGATCTATTGAAATGGTAAAAAGTTTCGCTACTATTGGTGCCGAACTCACTATGACTAAGTACAATAAGTAACAAATGTTAAATTAAACTAACCTTTTAGTTAAACTTTGTTAAATGCTTTTTTGTCTGTAAAAAGTAAAATACCTTTGCCTGTATAAAAATACCTATACCTGTTTGTAACGAACAGATAATTTCTGCGTCTACCTAAGCAACTATTAACCGTCATATGAGAAAAGTTTTACTAACAGTATTATGCTGTTATTTCTATGCCATGGCATTGGCTCAAAATGCTGTTCCAACCGTAAGTGTTAAAGGTATCGTGATCGATTCGGTAACCAACCAGCCGCAGGGCTATGTTACCGTGGCTTTGCAGGATGCCCAAACTAAAGTCCCCGTAAAAAGTAATTTAACAAAAGATGACGGCAGCTTCGAACTGAAAGCTCCGGCAGGAAAAAAATATCAGCTTGTATTGGCTTTTGTGGGCTACAGTACAAAAGTTATTAATGTATCATCGGCCGCAGGCATTACAAATGCGGGTAAAATAAAATTGCAGCCCGCAACTAACCAGTTAAAAGAAGTATCGGTAACCGCAGTAAAACCACTGATGACCCAGGAGGTTGACCGTATCAGCTATAACGTAGCATCAGATCCCGAAGGAAAATCAATTACAGCGCTGGATATGATGCGTAAAGTACCTTTATTAACAGTTGATGCAAACGATAATATCCAGTTAAAGGGTAGTGGCAATTATAAGATATTGGTAAATGGCAAGGAATCGGCGTTGTTGGCTAAAAGTCCATCGGATGTGTTGCGGTCGATGCCGGCTACCAACATTGTGAAGATCGAAGTGATCACCACGCCTCCCGCAAAATATGATGCAGAGGGATTAGCGGGTATCATCAATATCATCACCGTAAAAAATGCCGACCAGGGTTATAATATAGGTGTTAACGCGCGCTATAATACAATCTGGGGCCCCGGTATAAATTTAAATGGTACAGTGAAGGAAGGCAAGTTTGGTTTCTCAGGCTATGCAGGTACGGGCAGGCAAAACAAATCAACCAATCCGTTTGATAATACACAAACCTTTTTTAACCCGGCATCTGTTTTAACACAATCGGGCAGTGCCTATTATACCGGTAATTATAAATATTTCGATGGTGAGTTCAGTTATGAGATTGATAGTCTTAACCTGATCACCGCCTCTATTGATTTTAACAATGGGCTTAACAATAATGGTGAGGGTAGTTTTACACAAACAGTTGCCAACAGTATTGTTTCGCAACAATATGCTACCGATAATACCAGTACATCAAAGTACACCGGTGTTGACGCGAGCATCAATTACCAGCTGGGTTTTAAAAGAAGTAAAGACCAGTTGTTAACCTTATCATACCGTTACAGCTATTCGCCGGATAATGAGTATAACCAGAACTTGTTTTCTGATACCATTAAATATGCCCAGCCTAATTTTAGGCAATACAATAATTCAGGAGAGCGGGATCAGACAGTTCAGGTAGATTATGCCCATCCGTTTAAAAACATAAGTTTGGAAGCCGGTGGTAAAGCTATCTTCAGGAATAATTTCAGCAATTTTCATCAGGATACCCTGTCAACACCAACTAACGAATATCTACAAAACGACAGCCAAACTGATGATTTTAACTATCACCAGAATGTATATAGCCTGTACAACTCGTACCAGCTAAAGTATAACGACTGGACGGGGAAAATAGGCTTACGTTTGGAAGAAACTACCATTGATGCAAACTTCAGTTCGGTAGGCTCAAGTTTAAATACCAGTTACACTAATCTTATCCCATCTGTATCGTTACAACGCAAGTTTAAAACCAACAGCATCAATTTTGGCTTCACCGAGCGTATACAACGCCCTGCCATAAGTGAATTAAACCCTTTTGTTGACAGGTCGGACCCTCAGTTTATAAGTTCAGGTAACCCTGCACTAAAACCCGAACTAAATCACGTATTCGAATTGAATTACAGCCATTTTTCAACGGGATCAATAAATACAGGGCTTAGCTATTCGTTCTCTAACAATTCTATACAGAACGTCACCAGTCTAAAAACTGAAACCATCGGCAATCAGTTAGATACGGTTACCTATTCAACCTATCAAAATTTGGGGAGCAACCAAACATTAGGGCTTAATGTTAACGCCAATATCCCGATAACAAAAAAGCTATCAATAAATATTAACGGATTGGTAAACCGTGTATGGCTGCAAGGCTATTATAATGGTACTTTATATTCAAACAGTGGCTATTCGGGCAATATGTTTACCAGCATTGGCTATAAATTTACCAGCGGCTACCGTATAGGTGTAAACACCGGCTATTTCAGCGGAAACGTTACCTTACAGGGAAAATCGAGCTATTTCCTGTTTAACTCCTACGTAGTTAGTAAAGACTTCCTGAGCAAAACTGCTAGTATCTCATTGGTAGCAAACAACCCATGGAGCAAATACTGGCATGGCAGTTCAACAACGACAACACCTGATTTTGAACAGATAAATGAACATGAGCAAACATATCGTACTTTTGCTTTAAGGGTTAGCTATAAGTTTGGTCGCCTTAACAGCGATATTAAAAAGAACCAGCACGGCATAGATAACGACGATACAAAAAGCAGTAGTAAAGGCTCAGGCAATCAATAATAACAAATGAAAGTATACGGCATTAAAAATTGTAATACAGTACAAAAAGCGCTCGACTGGTTTAAAACTAACGGAGTTGAATATGAATTCCACGACTTTAAAAAGCTCGGCGTAAGCGATGAAAAACTACAGGAATGGGATAGCAAAGCAGGTTATACCCATTTCATGAACAAACAGGGCCTTACCTGGAAACAGCTCGACCCGGCGGTAAAAGAAAGCGTGAAAGGTGTTGCCGAAGCGCTGCCTTTATTAAAAGAGAAAACCAGTATGATAAAGCGCCCGGTAATTGAAGACGGCGGCTTTTTGTTCTTCGGTTTTAATGAGCAGGCTTACAAGCAGCATTTTAAGAAATAAAAGCAGTTAGCGCTAATAAAATAACAGCCCCGGCTGGTAAAATAATACCTGATCAATTAATGTTCAGGTAACAATTATTTTACTAACCGGGGCTTTTCCGTATTTTATATTATCTTTCGGGCGATTTTTAACTGATCTAAAAGAACTAATGAAATTTAAACTGCTTGTCGGTATACTACCGGCTTTGGTTGCTATTATTAATGTGAGCCAGGCACAGCAACAAACTCCACAGCCTGCAGCCGCTACAGACACCTCGAAACCTGTTAGCAAATACAATTACCGCGATGCTTTTGGGCCATACTTTTACACAAAGAATGGAAATGAGAACCGTGCAGCTGATGGCCAACCGGGGCCAAAATACTGGCAAAACCGCGCCGATTATCAATTAACCGCGACGCTGGACGATAAAGCCAACCAAATTACCGGTTCAGAAATACTTACCTACACCAACAATAGCCCGCAAAAATTAGGTTTTTTATGGATGCAGGTTGATCAGAATTTATTTAAGCAGGATTCAAGGGGTACAGCTATAGTGCCATTATCGGGTAGCCGTAACTGGGGCCGCGGGCAGGTATTTGATGCTGGCGACAAGATAAAATCGGTTAAAGTTGATGGTGTTGATGTAAAATACCTGGTTACCGATACCCGTTTGCAAATATTTTTACCAAAAGAACTGGCAGCTGATGGCGGGCAAGTACAAGTGAAGATAGAATGGTCATTCACGCCGCCGAATTACGGTTCGGACCGTATGGGCGTGCAGGACACTAAAAATGGTAAAATATACCAGATAGCACAGTGGTACCCGCGCATGTGCGTGTATGATGATGTAATGGGTTGGAATACGTTGCCATATACTGGTCCGGGTGAGTTTTACCTGGAGTATGGCGATTTCGACCTTACTATTACCGCGCCTGCAAGCCACATAGTATTTGCATCAGGCGAGTTACAGAATCCAGCTGAAGTTTATACGCCAGAGCAGCAAAAACGCTGGGCACAAGCTGCTGAAAGCGAAAAAACGGTTATAATCCGCAGTGCATCTGAAGTTACCAAATCTTCTTCGCGCCCTGCAGGTAAAGCAACACTAACCTGGCATTTTAAAATTAAGAGCGCACGTGATGTTTCATGGGCATCGTCGGCAGCGTTTATTGTTGACGCGGCTAAGATGGACTTGCCAAGCGGTAAAAAATCGATAGCTATATCAGCTTACCCGGTTGAAAGCGATAGTACTAATGCATGGAGGAGATCAACCGAGTACGTAAAGAAATCTATCGAGTATAACTCAGCCAAATGGTTCGAATACCCTTACCCGGCTGCCACAGCTGTTGCAGGTATTGTAGGCGGTATGGAATACCCGGGCATTGTTTTCTGCGGATCAAAATCAAAAGGGAAAGGCCTGTGGGGTGTTAATGACCACGAGTTTGGCCATACCTGGTTCCCGATGATAGTAGGCTCGAACGAGCGTTTATACGGCTGGATGGATGAAGGCTTTAATACTTTTATTAATACCCTATCAACCGCTGATTTTAACAATGGTGAGTACAAACCAACCAAGCCAATGGATATGCACACCACGGGCGCGAAAATTACCGCGCCCGATCTGGAGCCGGTATTAACCGCCCCTGCTGATTTAAAAGAAGCGCATACAGGCACTTTATTATACTTTAAACCGAGCGCTGGTTTAGTTTTGCTACGCGAGCAGATCTTAGGCCCTGAGCGTTTCGATAGGGCTTTCAGTACTTATATTGAAAGATGGGCATTTAAACACCCAACACCTGACGACTTTTTCCGCACGATGGAAAATGTATCGGGCGAGAGCCTGCAATGGTTTTGGAGAGCCTGGTTCATTAACAACTGGAGACTTGATGTAGCTGTGAGCGATGTTAAATATGTAGACGACGACCCAACAAAAGGAGCGTTGATCACTATTGATAACCTTGACAAAATGGCTATGCCGGTAATATTGGAGATAAAAACCCAAAGCGGTAAAACCGAGCGTATAAAATATCCGGTTGAGATCTGGGAGCGCTTTGCGAGCCGAACCTTCAAATACCCATCAACCGAACCTATTGAATCGGTTACTTACGACCCTGACAATGTGCTGCCCGATTATAACCCGGCCAACAACGTTTGGAAAAGTAAAGAAGACGTAAAATAAAATACAAAGCCCGGTTTATCCGGGCTTTTTTGTTTTAAAAGACATATTTTTAATGCGATATGAACGACATTACCATTGAACAGATCCGCCCTGAACTAACCCTGAAACTTCGCCACGAAGTTTTATACCCCGAACAAACCATTGCTGAGATGAAGATGGATGAAGATAACGATGGGTATCATTTTGCGGCTTTCCAAAATAATTATATTGTGGCTGTGGTTTCTCTTTTTAAACATGAGGATAGCTGGCAGTTCAGGAAATTTGCGGTTGAGGCATCGGTACAAGGTAAGGGGATAGGCGGTAAAGTATTACAATATATTACCGATTTTGTTATTAACGAAGGCGGTACCAAACTGTGGTGCAATGCCCGGCTTACGGCTATCCCATTCTATCTAAAACACGATTTTATACAGAAGGATGAGCACTTTTCAAAAAATGGATTTGATTACGAGATCCTGGAGAAAGATCTTTCGGCATAAAAAAAGCCGGTTTATAAAATAAACCGGCTTTCAACCAAACTAATTATATATTGAAAAATTTACTCACCACAAAGATGAGGTATCAGCATAAAGCCAATGTTAAACAATTGATAAACTATGCACCTAATGGCAATTAGTTAACTTGGCATTACCAACAGCTTTATTATATTTGCTTGTGGCTAAATACAGGCTACCTTATGAAACATGGCAAAGAAAAATACTGATGCTCCAAAGCATACACCTGTTGTAAATGAAACTTCGCTTTCCTTTTTCGAAAAATATATAAATAACCCGTCACCAACTGGTTTTGAGTCGAAAGGCCAGGAAATGTGGCTCGATTATTTAAAGCCTTATATTGATGAGCATTATGTAGATAATTACGGTACCGCTGTTGGTATCATCAACAAAAATGCCGCTTACAAAGTAGTTATTGAGGCACACGCCGATGAGATCTCGTGGTTTGTAAACTATATTACCAATGATGGTTTGATCTACGTGATTCGCAATGGTGGCTCTGATCACCAGATAGCGCCGTCAAAAAGGGTGGATATCCATACCGATAATGGCATTATAAAAGCTGTTTTCGGCTGGCCTGCTATCCACACACGCGGTGCAGGGGATAAGGAAGAATCTCCGACACTGAAAAATATTTTCCTGGATTGCGGCTGTACTTCAAAAGAAGAAGTAGAAAAGCTGGGTATCCATGTAGGTTGTGTAATTACCTATGAGGATGAATTTATGGTGCTTAACGACCGCTACTATGTTGGTCGTGCGCTGGATAACCGTGCAGGTGGCTTTATGATTGCCGAGGTAGCCCGTTTACTGAAAGAAAACAAGGTTACTTTACCATTCGGTTTATACATTGTAAACTCGGTACAGGAAGAGATCGGTTTACGCGGTGCCGAAATGATCGCACACCATATTAAGCCGAACGTTGCCATTGTTACCGACGTTACGCATGATACCCAAACCCCAATGATCAACAAAATTACCCAGGGCGATCTGGCCTGCGGTAAAGGCCCGGTAATATCTTACGCCCCGGCAATTCAGAATAACCTAAATAAGCTGCTTATCCAATCAGCAGAGAAGGCAGCAATTCCATTCCAGCGCCAGGCATCATCACGCTCTACGGGTACTGATACCGATGCATTTGCTTACTCAAATGGCGGCGTGCCTTCTGCATTGATCTCATTGCCATTGCGCTATATGCACACTACCGTTGAGATGATCCATAAAGAAGATGTGGACAATGTGATCCGCCTTATTTATGAAGCTTTGCTGAACATAAAAGACGGCCAGGATTTTCGTTATATTAAATAATTTCGTTTCAAAACATTTTTGCTAAAAAAATAGTATAAGTGTTACGAAGTTTATGAAAATGATCAAATAAAAATGTCATATTTACAGTTAATAAATCACACCTAAAGAATATATGAAACCTACATTACTGATACTGGCAGCAGGTATGGCCAGCCGCTATGGAAGCATGAAACAAGTTGATGGCTTTGGCCCCAATGGCGAAACAATTATTGATTACTCTATTTATGATGCGATAAAGGCCGGTTTCGGTAAGATCAGCTTCATTATCCGCGAGGAGTTTGTTGATAATTTCAAGGCTATTTTTGAGCCTAAGCTGGCAGGGCGTATCGAAACAGATTATGTTTTCCAAAGCTATGATCTTAAACCATTCGGTATTGATAAAGAGATTGAGCGTGCAAAACCATGGGGTACTGCCCACGCGGTATTAGCTGCCCGTAACCAGATCAATGAGCCATTTTGCGTTATTAATGCGGATGACTTTTATGGTTATGATTCATTTGAAAAAATGGCTAAATTTTTAACTACCGAAGTTTCTGATGATACCTATTCATTAGTTGGTTACCAGATAGATAAAACATTATCAGAGTACGGTTCAGTGTCGCGCGGTGTGTGTAAGGTTGATGAGAACGGTAACATGGTAGAAATTAACGAGCGTACCCAGGTTTATTTTAAAGATGGCGGTGTAGTATATGAAGAAGGTGGCGTTGAAACTCCATTATCTACTGATACCCGTGTATCTATGAACTTCTGGGGCTTTAGTCCGGCAGTATTTAAACAAAGCGAGCCAATGTTCAAAAGGTTTGTTGAGGCTAACGAGGATAAACCAAAATCGGAGTTCTTTATCCCATTGGTTGCTGATGAACTGATAAAAAGCGGCACAGCATCTTTCAAAGTGATCCCAACCGCATCAAAATGGTTTGGTGTTACTTATAAAGAAGATAAGCCTATCGTACAAAAAAGTATCTCTGATCTGGTAAACAGTGGTGTTTATCCGGAGAATCTTTGGGCGTAAACGAACCAGGATTTTTGGGATTTATTTGATTTACAGGATGTAATAATCAATATAAATCCGCATAATATAACCCAGGCGTCATTGCGAGGTACGAAGCAATCCCCGATTAGCAGAGTCGATCTGTATAGTTAGGGATTGCTTCGTACCTCGCAATGACGCTTTTTTTATAGCATTTCATTTTATCGAGATCTGTGTGCAAGATGGCTGCTCTTTGTTGATCTGCTCTTGTTGGTGTTGTCACCAACAAACTACGAATGCCTTTACCGCGTAAACAAAAATGCTTGTTGGTGACAACACCAACAAGGCGCGGGGTTTTTATTTTAAGATGATATTTTTATTCTTTCCGGCAACGTTCCCGGAGAATTGTTACATTTGATTCTACCAATTTCCAAAAAATGAAACGTTATTGTTATTCGCTCGTTATCCTGTTAGTAATTTATTCATCCAGCCTATTTGCACAACAGCATATGCAGACAGAAATATTAGGAAATGCCGAAAGCGTAACACAGCAAAATAATGTTTTGCTCATCAAAACTAAAGAAGCCGAAGCCAGGGTTTGGGTATACAGCCCTACCATTATAAGGGTAAGTATCAGCAAGGAACATAGCGCTGATAGTTCATTCGCGGTGGTTAAAGACCCTGAATCTACCTTAAATTATAAAGAGACAGCTACCGACATAACCGTAAGCACATCCGCATTAACATTGCATATTAATAAATCGCCCCTGCGTTTTAATTTTTCAACGGCAGATGGCAAGGTGTTGAGCGAGGATGATCCGCGTTTCGGAACTAATTGGCAGGGCACGAGAGTAGTTAATTACCGTAAGTTATATAAAGATGAAAGATTTATCGGCCTGGGTGAAAAGACAGGTAATCTTGATCGCCGAGGCAGTTCATATGTAAACTGGAATACCGATGCGCCTGATCATGGCCCCAAAACTGACCCTTTATATGAAACCTTCCCGTTTTTTGTGGGACTGCACAATGGACTCACCTATGGACTGTTTTTTGATAATACCCATAAAAGTTATTTCGATTTCGGCGCATCAACCGATGAGCAAATGAGCTGGTTTGGTGCCGATGGTGGTGACATGAATTACTACTTTTTCGGTGCGCAAAGCGTAGGGCAGATCATTGAAGATTACACCTGGCTAACCGGGCGTATGGAGATGCCGCCGCTTTGGAGCCTCGGCTATCAGCAATGCCGCTGGAGTTATATGAGCGCCCAGGAAGTTTTGGAAATTGCCAGCAAATTACGAGAAGATAAGATCCCAGCTGATGTAATGTATTGTGATATAGATTACATGGATCACTACAAAATATTTACCTGGAACAAGCAAACTTTCCCTGATCCGAAGGGGATGATAGACAAGCTTAAATCTATGAACTTTCATTTGGTTACCATTGTAGACCCCGGTATTAAGGTTGAGGATGGCTACAAACAACATGATGAGGGTGTGGCTAAGGGGTATTTCGCTACATACCCCGATGGTGAAAAATACATCGGCAGTGTATGGCCGGGCCGTTGTTATTTCCCCAATTTTACCGACAAAGCCGTGCGCGACTGGTGGGGCGCATCATTCACTGCTTTAACCGAGCCAGGTGTTGAAGGCTTTTGGAATGATATGAATGAACCCGCAGTTTGGAACCAAAGTATCCCCTGGATGGTGAAATTTGGCAAGTATTATATGCCTGAGATACGTAACGTTTACGGTATGCAGATGGCCGAGGCTACTTATTTAGGCACTAAAAAGATATTAGGTAACAAACGTCCGTTCGTGCTTACCCGAGCGGCTTACTCTGGCACTCAACGTTTTTCTGCTGTGTGGACTGGCGATAACTCAGCCTACGATGCACACATGTTGCTTGGTCAGCGTTTGGTGAATAGTTTGGGTATAACCGGTATGTCGTTAGTGGGGGTGGATATCGGCGGCTTTACAGGCAACCCAACGCCTGAACTGATGGTACGCTGGAACTCATTAGGGGTGTATACACCAATGTTCCGTAACCATGCCGCGCAAGGCACTAATTACCGTGAGCCATGGCGCTGGGGTAAGGAAAATGAGGATATTATCCGCAAGGATATAGAACAGCGCTACAAATTGCTGCCTTATATATATTCCAGCTATTACCAATCGCACAAAACAGGTTTGCCGATGAGCCGTACGCTGGCAATTGACTACACACAGGAAGACAGCATTTTTTCAGAACATTTTCAAAATCAATTTTTATTCGGTGATGCTATTTTGGTCGCGCCGGTTGAAAGTACCAAGCTTAACGAAGACGTTTACCTGCCCAAAGGCGAATGGTACCGCTTAAGCAGCGGCGAGAAATTTGAGGGCGGTAAAATAATCAATGCTGCTGCTCCATTAACGGATCTGCCTGTATTTATAAAAGGCAGCGCAATTATCCCTATGCAAAACCTGGTACAAAGTACCAGCGAAAAGGGTGATGGCATATTAAAAATTAACGTATGGTACGGTTCAACCGCTAATTCATTCGTTTATTATGAGGATGATGGGGCATCGTACGATTACCAAAAGGGTGTTTATTATAAACGTACTATTGGTTTCGATCCTGCAAAGAGTGTGATCAGTTTATCGGCTGTAGAGGGTTCATTCATATCAAAATATAATAAGATCGAGTTGGTATTGCATGGCTTTAAAGGCCATTTAAAAACGTTTAAAGTAAATGGGCATGACGTGAAGATCTGGCCAAATACCGGTGATGGTACTGATTATAGTTTGTTTGTTAATGAGGGTAAGGAGATAAAGATCCATTATTAATATTTCTTAGCCTTCACTGGCTTCAGTTTGCAACTGAAGCTTACGGATGACGATGCTTTCAGGTACTCAATGATCTTTCAGTTTTGCAACTGGATTACGGTTTATTTGTTGCATGAAGCCGCTCATGGGCGCGGAGCCCTAGTCCTTTTGTCTTCGCCACAAAAGGACCAAAAAGGCTAGTCCATTAGACATGCTTCTTTGCCGCACAAGGCCTTCGCGTTGCAAATCAGGCAAAACCTGGGCTGGAAACATTTGCCCCGCTAACGCCTCGCTCATAGCCATCGCTTCTGCAAAAATTCCCTATGCCCTGCCATTACGCTCAAGGCCACCATCGTTTTGCCTTATTTCGTCCGAAGCTTTTCTAATGACGGGGAGCCTCACCTAAATCCTCTCCAAAGGAGAGGACTTAAAAATATCGTTTTAAAAAAGTGCGTGGGCTCTGACAACAAGGGCGGCCCAGCGTAGAGGCGGGAATGACGGTTTAGCTTTTTGGGTGATGTGAAAATACGAAGTATTTGAACAGCGAAAAAAGCGTGAAGAACAGGCAGGGAGCGTTGAAGCATCCTTGTTGTCTTGATTTTTTTGGTTACTTTTTGTATCAAGACAAAAAGTGACTTCTTAGCGAAAAGCGATACCATGCGATAAGTCTGCAATTAGCGTATTTGCTCTGCACAGTCGGGGATTGCTTCGTTCCTCGCAATGACGCGCAAATAGAAATCCAAATTTTAAACACAAAAAAGCCCGGCTGGAATCTCCAGCCGGGCTTTTGTATATTTCCCTTTGGGGATTATTTTACTTCTTCAAAGTCAACATCAGTAACATTATCGGCATTACCTTCAGCGTGTGCTTCTGGTCCTGCTTCACCTGCGCCTGGTTGTTGGCCTGCGTCAGCAGCGGCTTTGTACATATCTTCTGATGCAGCTGTCCATGCAGTGTTTAACTCATTCTGGGCAGTTTCAATTGCAGATAGATCTTTTGAAGCATAAGCTTCTTTCAGTTTTGTTAAGCCTTCTTCAATCGGTGCTTTTTTGTCAGCAGGGATCTTATCGCCATATTCTTTCAATTGTTTTTCAGTTGAGAAGATCAGGGCGTCAGCAGAGTTCAGTTTTTCAACTTCTTCTTTTGCCGCTTTGTCAGCATCAGCATTAGCTTCAGCTTCTTCTTTCATCTTCTTGATGTCAGCATCTGACAAACCTGAAGAAGCTTCGATACGGATCTTTTGCTCTTTACCTGTAGCTTTATCCTTAGCTGCTACGTGTAATATACCGTTAGCATCAATATCAAAAGTTACTTCGATCTGAGGCACGCCACGAGGTGCTGGTGGTATTCCATCTAAGTGGAAACGACCAATAGTACGGTTGCCTGAAGCAATTGGGCGCTCACCTTGTAATATGTGGATCTCTACTGACGGCTGGCTATCAGATGCGGTTGAGAAAGTCTCAGATTTTTTAGTTGGGATAGTAGTGTTAGCTTCTATCAATTTAGTCATTACACCACCCATAGTTTCAATACCTAATGAAAGCGGGGTAACATCTAACAATAACACATCCTTAACTTCGCCGGTTAATACACCACCTTGAATAGCAGCACCAATGGCTACAACTTCGTCAGGGTTTACACCTTTTGAAGGTGCTTTACCGAAGAATTTTTCAACA